>OOCF01000284.1_pt1 | contig 25204 bp, 18 predicted proteins | sample 1671001 | NCBI WGS metagenome assembly OOCF01 (sample SAMN06348112, study PRJEB24527) | human gut metagenome | biome: human gut; feature: ankylosing spondylitis patient; material: feces | host: Homo sapiens | place: China | collected 2015-10
ATTCCCACTCCACGCCGGTGGCGGTCACGGTAATCTCCTGCGGAGTCGTATCCTCCGCCCCGAAGGTGAGCGACGAGGGGGATACTTCGAGCGATGCGGTGGTTGACTCACCGTCGGTCGGCGAGCAGGCTGCGGCGAGCAGGCAGGCCGCTGCAACGAACAATATCTTTTTCATAGTCGTTTCTGTCGTTTGCAAAGGCTGCGGCAACCTTACCGGAATGCCGCTGCCTTCAGTCATTATACACTTAATTACTTGGCTATGGGCGGTACGATGTACCAACTGACGTAGGTGACGCCGCCGGCCGATGCCATCGGCATGGAGCCGTGAACATGTTTTCCGTCGGGCGATACGTAGCTGATGAAGCCGCTTTCGGGGATGATGATGCCGTAGGTGTCATAGACCCAGTCGGCCATGCTGCCGAGGGAGGTACGGGTGTTCAGGTCGTACACCACGGCGGAGGAGACGCCCAGCGTGCCGATGCCGATGAAGGCGATGCCGTCGTCGGTCACGTACATGCCGGTGGAGTCGCTGTATTCGTCCACGATGATGGTCGTTTCGGTTTCCGTGTTGTAGAATGCGGGCGTTTGGGTGATGCTGAACGACATGCCGCCCTCGTTCGGCTCTTCGGTGCGATAGGTGGTGGCAATCCATTTGCCGGAGGGGCTGATTTTGGTCAGTTCGGCGGTGCAGATGCAGCCGTAGACCTTATGGGTTTTGTACTCGGTGCCGTCACCCATCTGCATGGTGATTTCGGTGACTTCCCTGACGTCTTCGCCGACCCATCTCGGTTTTGCGGTGTTTTCACCGTTGTTTACCCAATAGAGCATGCCGAAGTCGGAGCTTTCCCACGAGGTGCCGTAGATGATACTGCCGTCGGCGGAGATGCCGCGGGCCATGACGCCTACCCATATCTCCTCGTCGCGGTAGTTCAGGTCGAGCATGGGAAGCTCGTGCGGTACGCCGTCAATCCAGAGCAGCGGATGGGTAAGGCCGCCGTTGCTGCCCGATTCGTTCTGGGCAAAGCCGACCCAGTATTTGCCGTCGGCCGAGGTAGCCTGTATCTCCGGACGGAACCTGTAACCGGCCGGTGCTTCGGGAATGAAGATTTCGCCCGAGGTGTCGATGGCTATCTGACCTCCGTTGTAGCCGTCGCTGATGAAGAGCAGTCCCTGGTCGGTGATGGCCATTGTCTGGTGGAGGTAATAGAGCGATTCGGGGAAGGGGCCGAATTCATAGACTTCGTCCGTTTCGGTGTCGACGATGGTCGGCGAGTACTGCCACGAATCGTCCGGTGCGATGGACGCGGTGAATCCGCCCATGTACCTTCCGCTCGGCGACATGACCGCGCCCATCTGGAAAGTTTCGAGCCTGCGGTAGCGGGCGAATTCGCTGTCGAGCGGAAGTTGGTTCACCCGAATCTGCTGCGAAGCCTGGCCCGCTTCGATGGTTATGGTGGTATTCCGTTCGGCACCGGTGCCGTTGTCGTCTACCGTGATGGTGAGCGTCCTTTCGTCTGTGCGTTCGATTTTTACCCACGTCGCGCCGGGCGTGGCCGTCCATTGGGCCGGGGAAGCCTTGACGTCGACGGCGAGCGGGGAGTTCCCTTCGCCGAGGAACGAACAGGCCACCTGGCTGAGGTTCACGTAGTGTACGTTGTCTTTCGTCTCGGTGGTGCAGCCGGTGATGAAAGCGGACGAGCATATGGCCGCCGCAATGAAGTTGAATAAAATCCTTCTCATAGATTTAGTGCGTTTTAGTGGTTATTGAATCGGATGGTATGCATTTCACTACCGTTCATAAGCAAATATACGAATGAAAATCAATAATAATTCCTACTTGTTAGTTAATTTGCATATTAATTATTAGTGAGTGAATATTTAACCGATGCGACACAATGGTCGGAATGTGTTAATTAATTTATGAAGAATGTTGCTAATTTTTCATTTCTGCCGTGTTTCGGGGTAAAATAAAATGACAGACGGGGCAATTCTGAAAAACTGCCCCGTCTGTCATGTCGTGTGAATTCGCATCATTGCGTACGAATATCGAGCGCACCCTTGAACGAACCGGTCACCTTGTAGCCGGCATCGCTGGTGAAATCGAAGGCGATGTCATACTCTTCGCCGTTCCGGGTCACGGTTATCGTACCGCCGGTGATGCAGGCATCGCCCGTCACGGTATCGTTTTCCATGCGGATATACCAGGTACCGCTCGGGAATGTCGGGTGGGAGTAGCCCCAGCGTCCGGCCGTAATATCGCCTGGCTGGAACTCGTATGTCGTGTCGTCTTTGGTGGCGGCTACGGTATAGGTACCGTCGGGGAGGTAGTATTCGTTGTCGTCGTTCTGCTGTATCGGTTCGGTATAGAGGTAGACGCAAAGTTTGTCGCCCGTTCCGGTGAAATTCCCCACGAAATCGTATTCGATTCCCTCATCCCAAAGGATAAAGTCCCAGGCAGTTTTCGATTCGTTGCGGTAGTCGTTGTTTACGGAGGCAATTACCCGATTCCGGGTAAGCACTCCGAAATCGACATCCTCTTCGAGCGTACTGAGGAATTCGGGCTTACCCTCCTGCATCACGGGAATCTCGAACGGACCGATATCTTCCACATTCGTGGTGACCACCACTCGGGCGGTACGCGGGTCGGAGGAAGTGTTCTCCCGCTTGTCGAGATTGCAGGCAATATGGATTTTGTTTACATTCTCGCTCTCAACCTTATTGGCTTCGAGCCAGCCGGAGCTGCCGGCTTCGTATTCCACTTTCACGTTCCATTCGACATTCACCGGAACCACGTCCACATCGTAGCTGGTTTCTCCCTTATAGTGAATGGTGAATCCCTCTTCGGGAATCTCTCCGCCGTTGTAGGACATCGAGAAGGAGGGGGGCAGCACCTTGGCCTCCTGCGTCACGCGGATGGCCTTCGGGCCTACCGACTCCACACTCGGCGTCAGGGTGACGTTCGCCGAACGTTCCGCCGTGTCGGGATTGTCCTGCACCGTGACGGTCAGCGTCGTCTCTCCCTCGCTTCCTTCCGTCGTCGAAAGGGTTATCCACTCTTTGGCGGCGTCCTCCACCGCGGCGCTCCAGGTAATCCCCTCGCCCGAAGCGGTCACCTTCACGCTCTGGCCTGCGGCACCCTCGGCCTCGAAAGTCAGCGCCGCCGGGTCCACCGTCAGCGAATAGACCTCCGGAGTCTCCGAACCGGCCTGCGTGACGGTTACGCTCTTGGCCTTCACGTCGTCGTTGTTCACGGGCTTGACGGCGATGGATGCGGTACGCTTCTCGGCGGTCGGGTTTTTGACTACCGAAACCAGCAGTTTTCCGGCCGTTCCGTCGTCCACGGTAATCCAGTCGGCCGACGAGGGAAGGGTATATTCCCATTCCACGCCGGTAGCGGTCACGGTAATCTCCTGCGGAGTCGTATCCTCCGCCCCGAAGGCGAGCGACGAGGGGGATACTTCGAGCGATGCGGTGGTTGACTCACCGTCGGTCGGCGAGCAGGCTGCGGCAAGCAGGCAGGCCGCTGCAACGATACCCGTAATAAAGATTTTTTTCATGGCGTTGGTAGTTTTTCTGGTTAGCGAGGGAGAAAGCTTTTTCGGAGCTTGAATCCTTCATAAACAAATATAGCAAAAAAATAATTAATAATTTGAGTATGTCGGTAAATTTACATATTTGGCAATGAAAGATGTAAATGTAACATTGGTGCTATGTATGCTTTCACGGCTTCGCAAGGGAACATATATTACGCAAAACCGGATTGCTATTCAGCAATCCGGTTTTGCGTAAATAATCGTATAGCAGGGACTATTGAGCATGAATATTATCGAATACTCCTTCGTATTTTCCTGTTACTTTATACCCGGCGTCGCTGATGAAAGCGAATATAATATCGTATGTCTCTCCGCTGCGGGCCACGGTCATCGTACCTTCCTTGATGCAGGCATCGCCCGTTGCGACATCGTTTTCCATACGGATGTACCAGGCGCCGCTCGGGAACTGCGGGTGGGAGTAGCCCCAGACTCCGCCTGCTATCTCTCCAGCTGCGAAGTCGTGCCCTTCCGTCTCGGGGCCGGGTACTACGGTATAGGTACCGTCGGGAATGTAGTATTCGTTATCGTCGTTCTGCTGTATGACATCGGTATAGAGTTTGAAAGTTAATTTGTCGCCTGTTCCGGTGAAGTTTCCCACGTTGTCGTATTCAACCCCTTCATTCCAAAGAATCAAGTCCCAATAGGTGCAGTCATTCTGTCTGGTTTCATTGTTGGGCGCAACGATTATTCTGCCTTTCGTGAGCACTCCGAAATCGACATCCTCTTCGAGCGTGCTGAGGAATTCGGGCTTGCCCTCCTGCGTCACGGGAATCTCGAACGGGCCGATATCTTCCACATTCGTGGTGACCACCACTCGGGCGGTACGCGGGTCGGAGGAAGTGTTCTCCCGCTTGTCGAGATTGCAGGCAATATGGATTTTGTTTACATTCTCGCTCTCAACCTTATTGGCTTCGAGCCAGCCGGAGCTGCCGGCTTCGTATTCCACTTTCACGTTCCATTCGACATTCACCGGAACCACGTCCACATCGTAGCTGGTTTCTCCCTTATAGTGAATGGTGAATCCCTCTTCGGGAATCTCTCCGCCGTTGTAGGACATCGAGAAGGAGGGGGGCAGCACCTTGGCCTCCTGCGTCACGCGGATGGCCTTCGGGCCTACCGACTCCACACTCGGCGTCAGGGTGACGTTCGCCGAACGTTCCGCCGTGTCGGGATTGTCCTGCACCGTGACGGTCAGCGTCGTCTCTCCCTCGCTTCCTTCCGTCGTCGAAAGGGTTATCCACTCTTTGGCGGCGTCCTCCACCGCGGCGCTCCAGGTAATCCCCTCGCCCGAAGCGGTCACCTTCACGCTCTGGCCTGCGGCACCCTCGGCCTCGAAAGTCAGCGCCGCCGGGTCCACCGTCAGCGAATAGACCTCCGGAGTCTCCGAACCGGCCTGCGTGACGGTTACGCTCTTGGCCTTCACGTCGTCGTTGTTCACGGGCTTGACGGCGATGGATGCGGTACGCTTCTCGGCGGTCGGGTTTTTGACTACCGAAACCAGCAGTTTTCCGGCCGTTCCGTCGTCCACGGTAATCCAGTCGGCCGACGAGGGAAGGGTATATTCCCATTCCACGCCGGTAGCGGTCACGGTAATCTCCTGCGGAGTCGTATCCTCCGCCCCGAAGGCGAGCGACGAGGGGGATACTTCGAGCGATGCGGTCGTTCCGCCATTTTCGGTCGGCTTGCATGCAACGGCGAGCAGGCAGGCCGCTGCAACGAACAATATCTTTTTCATAGTTATCATTTAAGTTAAGTTACTTATTTCGCGAGGGGCGGTGCGATATACCAGTTGATGAAGGATACGCCCATTGCCGAAGATTCGGCCTTGGTGCCGAGCACGAACCGGCCGTCTGGGGAAATGTAGTTGATGTAACCGGCCGGAATGATAATGCCGTATTTGTCGTACACCCAATCCTGCGTGTCGCCCAGGTCGGTGCCCGTATTCAGGTCGTACACCTTGCCCGAGGAGATGCCCAGCGTGCCGATGCCGATGAAGGCGATGCCGTCATCGGTGACGTGTACGCCGACCGATTCGCCATAATCCTCCACGATAACGGTCGTTTCAGTCTCCGTATTGAAGAAAGCGGCTTTTTGTGTCGTGACTATCGAAATCCGGTCATCGGCGGGCGTTTCGGTGCGGTACGAGCTGGCAATCCATTTGCCGTTGGGGCTGATTTTGGTGAGCTGTGCCTGGCAGATGAGACCGTTTACCAGATGCGTCGTATATTCGGTACCGTCGCTGTTCTTCATGGTCTCTTCCCATACTTCGCGCACGTCTTCGCCGACCCATTTCGGTTTTTCGGTATTCGCACCGTTGTTTACCCAGTAGAGCATGCCGAAGTCCCAGTTCTCCCACGAGGTACCGTAGATGATTTCGCCGTTTGCGGAGATGCCGCGGGCCATGCCGCCGTACCACACCTCTTCGTTACGGTAGTTGAGGTCGGGCCAGGGAAGTTCGGTCGGTACGCCGTCCGTCCACAGCAGCGCCTTGCACGGCGTTTCGTCCTCGAATGCTTTGCCTTTCATACCGAAACCTACCCAATATTTGCCGTCGGCCGAAGTACCCTGGATGTCGGGTTTACTGGTGAAACCGGCCGGTGCCTCCGGAATGAAGATATTGCCGGTGAGGTCGATGGCTATCTGGCCGCCGTTCGACCCGTCGCTGATGAAGAGCAGACCCTGGTCGGTGATGGCCATGGTTTGGGTCAGGTAATAGAGCGATTCGGGGAAGGGGCCGAATTCATAGACTTCGCCGGTCTCCAGGTCCACGATGGTCGGGGAGTACTGCCAGGAGTCGTCCGCTGCGATGGAAGCGGTGAAACCGCCGGCATACTTGCCGCTGGGCGACATGGCAGCCCCCATCTGGAAGGTATCCAGCTTGCGGTACCGTGCGATGGCGCTGTCCTTCGGAAGCTGGTTTACCTGAATCGTCTGCAAGGCCTCTCCTGCGGCGATGGTGACGGTGGTACTGCGTTCCGCACCGGTGTCGTTGTCATCGACGGTCAGGATGAGTACCTTGCCGTCTTCGCTCTGCGTCGCTTTCACCCATGTGGCGCCGGGCGTGGCTTCGTATGCAGCGGGCGAGGCCTTGACGGTGATTTCGAGCGGCTGGTTGCCCTCGCCGAGGAACGAGCACGACACCTGGCTCAGATTGACATAGTGGAACGTCTCTTCCGTTTTTGTACATCCTGACAGACAAGATAGCAGCAACGTCGCTGCGGCGATTCCCGTAGTGAAGAGTCTTTTCATGGTTGAAGTAGTTTTATTAGTGTATAGGTTCATATCGGCTACGGCCCTGCCGGGCTATAGTCTTTAGTAGCAAATATATTAATAAAAATAAATAATAATTATGTATGTTTTTAAATTTACATATTTCTTGTTTTTGAGTAAAATTGTAACATTGGCGGTTTTCGTTTCCTCTCTGAAGGTGATGGGAAGGGCAAGTCGGGCGCGGGTGAGATGCGGAGGGCCGTCGGTACCGTTTCTTTGCGGAAGGGCACGCATTCGAGGGGAGATGCGTCCGCGAACGGCATGAAAAAAGCCGCGGCCAGGGAAAAGGCCGCGGCTTTTGCTCTCAGGGCGGGTTACAGCACCGTTACCATACGTTCACCCGTTTTTCGGGTGCGAGGTACATCGCATCGCCTTCGGTGATGTCGAATGCGGTGTAGAAATCGTCGATGTTGCGGAGCGTTACGTTCACCCTGTTCTTACCCAGCGAGTGCGGGTCTATCTTGGTCAGACGCAGTATCTCCTCCGGACGGATGTTCTGTGCCCATACCGTAGCGTAGGAGATATAGAAACGCTGGGCATCGGTATAGCCGTCTATCGGTTCGGGGCGCTCCTTGCCTTCGAGGCTGTTCTCGTAAGCCATGCGGGATACGAGCAGGCCGCCCTGGTCTGCGATGTTCTCGCCGAGGGTGTAGCTGCCGTTCGCATAGACGCCCGGAGCCACCTCCACTGCGTTGAACTGCTCTACGAGGATGTCGGTGCGTTCCTTGAAACGTGCGGCGTCTTCTGCCGTCCACCAGTCGTTCAGGTTGCCGTCCTTGTCGTAATTGCGGCCCTGGTCGTCGAAGCCGTGCGTCATTTCATGGCCGATGACTACGCCTATCGCACCGTAGTTGACTGCGTCGTCGGCATCCGGGTTGAAGAACGGAGGCTGAAGAATGGCGGCCGGGAAGCAAATCTCGTTGGTCGTCGGGTTGTAGTAGGCGTTCACGGTCTGCGGGCTCATGAGCCATTTGTCCTTATCGACCGGTTTGCCGACCTGCGAGAGCATGTAGTCCATCTCGAAGATGTTCGAGCGGCGCACATTCGCCCAGTACGAATCGTCCTTGATGTCGAGGGCGGAATAGTCGCGCCATGTGTCCGGATAACCTATCTTCACACGGAAAGCGGCGAGTTTCTCCTGTGCGCGGGCTTTCGTTTCGTCGCTCATCCACGGCAGCGCCTCGATTCTTTCGCTGAGAGCCGTTTGCAGGTTGCCTACCATTTCGAGCATTTTCTCTTTCGACGATGCGGGGAAGTATTTCTCTACGTAGAGCTGGCCGAGCGCTTCGGAAAGGGCGCCGTCTGTCGTGTTGAGCGCGCGTTTCCAGCGCGGCTGCAACTCTTCGCGGCCCGACATCGCGCGGCCGAAGAAGTCGAAGTTGGCGTTCACGAAATCGTCGCTGAGGTAGGGAGCGGCCGCGCTGATAAGGTTATACTCCAGATAGAGCTTCTGCTCGTCGAGCGTGACGTCCTTCATGGCCTTGGCCAGGTCGTTGAAGAACCCCGTTTGTTTTACTACGATATTTTCGGCAACCGGCACTCCGAACGTGTCGAAATAGATGTTCCAGTCGAGCAGTCCGTTGGAGTTCACCCATTCCGTGCCGGTCATCTTGTTGTAGTTTTTATGGGAATCGCGGAGTACTTCGCGGCTGTAGGATGCGTCCGCTATCTTGTCCTCTATCTTCAGTACGGCCTTTACCGCTTCGTCGGCCTGCTCGGCGCTGTATCCCACCAGCGTGAAGAGCGTGCGGATGTACTCCTTGTAAGCATCCTTTATCTCTTTGGATTCTTCCGACAGGTAGTAGTCGCGGTCGCCCATGCCGAGGCCGGACTGGTAGAGGGCGGGAATGTTCATGGTGCTGTTCTTCTCGTCGGCATCCACGAAGGTGACGAAATAGGGGAAGATGCCCTCGCGGTGCAGCGTGGCAATCATCGCCGCGAGTTCCTTGTCATTCTTGATGGCAGCAATCCGAGCCAGCTCCTCGCGTATCGGTTCGGCGCCCTGGGCGTTGAGCGTCACGCTGTCCATTCCCAACTGGTAGAGGGTGGTTATCTTCTGGGGTATCCCTCCCTGCGTCTGGTCCATGGAGGCGGCCTCGTTCACTATCGTGCGTATCTGGTCGAGACTCGTATCGCCGAGCCGGTCGAAGATGCCGTAGCGCGAATACTGTGCCTGGAGCGGGTTGTTCTTCATCCAGCCGCCGTTGGCGAACTGATAGAAGTCCGTGCCGGGTTTTACCGAGAGGTCCATGTTGGTCGGGTCGAGTGCCGGTACGGATGCGCTCTTTTTCTCGTTGCCGCAGCCTGTCAGTCCGGCGATGCCGGCTATCAGCAGAGCGGATGCAATCATTGCTTTTCTCATATTTTAAACGTTTATCGATTTGTGTGTTTTGCTTTTCACGCAAAGGTAGGCGAAAATGTGATAGATTGTTATTGCGCGGGTCCATATTTTGGCCTGCAGGGGCTGCGGAAGGGCATTTCGGGCGGCGGATTATTTCGGGCGGGCACCGAAATGGCCGTCGCTCTCCCGTCGGCGCGAATCGAGTTTGACGGCGACGAAAAAGAGGAGCGTGAAGGCAAACAGCGACGACCCGCCATAGCTGAAGAGCGGCAGGGGAATGCCTATCACGGGCATGAGGCCGATGGTCATGCCTACATTAACGAGTACGTGGAAAAGGAAGATGGAGGCCACTCCGTAGCAATAGACCCGGCCGAACGCCTCCTGCTGTCTCTCTCCCATACGGATGAGACGCAGGATGAGCCAGCAGAAGAGCCCCAGTACGACGGCCGAGCCGACGAAGCCCCACTCCTCGCCCACGGTGCAGAAGATGAAGTCGGTGCTCTGTTCCGGAACGAAGTCGTATTTGGTCTGCGTTCCCTGCAGGTATCCTTTCCCGAAGAAACCTCCGGAGCCTATCGCTATTTTGGACTGATTGACATTGTATCCCCACTCCTGCGGGTCGCTTTCCACGCCGAGCAGGTTCAGGATACGTTTCTGCTGATGGAGCTGCATATGGTCGAAAACAGTGTCCACGACCTGGGTGAAGGCAACCGAACCGACGAACATTCCGATGCATATCAGAACGTTCTTCAGTTTCGCCCGCCAGGCATAGATGCCGACCGCAATGAGCGAGAGGCCCGCGGCGGCGAGCAGGCATCCGTAGAAGCCGGCCTCTCCCCGGGTGAGCAGGGCGGCCGCCAGATAGATGACGGCCGAGACGAGCGCCACGGCGGCCAGATACCGCACCTTGTCCCGCCATTCTCCGTTCATGAACCCTTCGATGAGGGTACAGATAACGATGACCGCCGCGAGCAGCGTCGCAGGGTTCCAGAGGAAGGAGAAGACGAAGAGGAAGACCACCATCCCCAGTGCGACGTAAACCCACGAATTGAAACCTTCGCGGTAGAAGACGATGAGAAAAGAGGCGAACACGATGGCCGAACCGGCGTCGTTCTGGAGCAGGATGACGGCCATGGGGGCCGCCAGCAGGAGCACTGCGTACAGCCGGCTCCGCCAGTCGGCCATGGAAAAGCTGTAGGAGCTCATGTAACGAGCGAGGGCGAGTGCCGTCGTAAATTTGGCGAACTCGGCGGGTTGCACGGAGAATCCGCCGAGGCGGAGCCACGATTTCGCGCCGTTGACCTCCGTGCCGATGAAGAGCGTTGCCAGCAGTACCGCGAGCATGAGGATGTAGGAGGGGTAGGCGAGGATGTGGTAGTAGATTTCGTCAATCAGCATGATGACCACCGCTGCAAGTACGCTGACGCCCATCCATATCAACTGGGAACCGTAACGCGAGTCCATGGAAAATCCTGCCCGGGCTGCATCGTCGAACACTGCGGCATAGATGTTCAGCCAGCCGAGGAGCATCAGCGAAAAGAATATCGCCACCGAACCCCAGTCGATGCCGTTGCGGGCCATGCGGTTGTTAGTGCTGCTGCCTGTCATAGTAGGGATAGGATATGGTCGTGTTCTTCACGTACTCTTTGAGGGCCGGCCTCGATATGCTGTCGGTCAGGTATTGTTCCACAATGAGGCTCGCTATCGGAGCGGCAATCGTACCGCCGAAACCGCCGTTCTCCACATAGACCGACACCGCTATTCGGGGATTGTCCATGGGAGCGAAGCAGAGGAACGTCGAGTGGTCTTCGCCGTGGGGATTCTGGGCCGTCCCCGTCTTGCCGCAGATGTCCAGCCCCGGGACGTAGGCACGACGGCCCGTCCCGCCGTCCGCATGCACCGCGTCGTACATCCCTTTGACAATATGGTCGAAATGGCGGCTCTCCACCTTCGTATAGTGTCTGTCGTAGAAGCGGGAGTCGACGGAGTCCCTTCCATCGATGTGTCTGACGATGTGCGGCGTGTAGTAGTAGCCCCGGTTGGCGAGTATCGCCGCGAGGTTGGCCATCTGCAGCGGCGTGCAGCCGAGCTCTCCCTGTCCGATGGAGAGAGAGATGACCGTCAACGAGTTCCAGCTTCCGCGGTATATCCTGTCGTAGGTCTCCCGTGTAGGAACGAATCCGGAAAGCTCTCCGGATAGGTCGCTGTCGAGACTGCGTCCGAAACCGAAACTCTCCACGTAGTCGTCCCACACTTCGAGGGCCTGTTTCGGGCTGTCGTAGCGGTTGTTGTCCAGCACGGCGCGGAACGCATAGCAGAAATAGGCGTTGCACGACATCTGAACCGCCTGCCGGAGGTTGACCGGCGAGTAGTGGTTGTGGCACTTCACGCCCTTGCCGATGGTGTATCCGCCGTGGCAGGGATATTTCCGGGAGGGGGTGACGACCCCTTCCTGCAGGGCGATGAGACCGTTGACGAGCTTGAATGTCGAGCCGGGCGGATAGCGCGACATGACGCCTCGGTTGAAGAGCGGCCGGCGCGGATTGGCGAGCAGTTTCATGTAATTGTTGCCCCGGTCGCGGCCGACCAGTTCGTCGGGGTCGTAGCCTGGACTGCTGACCATGACGAGAATTTCTCCCGTTGCAGGCTCTATGGCGATGATGCTGCCCACCTTGCCCTCCATCAACTCTTCGCCGAGTGCCTGCAGACGGGCATCGAGCGATGTGGTGATGGCCGTACCGGGTATCGCTTGCAGGTCGGCCGCGCCGTCCATGTATGGGCCCTTTTCGATGCCGTGCACGTCCACGATGCTTACCTTCATCCCCTTTTCGCCGCGCAGCACCTCTTCGTAGGTGCGTTCTATGCCCGACATGCCGCGATAATCGCCGGTCTGATAGTAATCGTCGCGGGCTATCGTCGCCGCGTCCACCTCGCTGATATAACCGAGCAGGTTGCCCGCCATCTTGCGTGGATAGGAGCGCATGGTCCGGTAGACAGTATAGAAACCGGAGAATTCTCCTTCGTCGAAAAGTAGTTTGGCCTCAAGGCTCATCTGTTTGACGATGACCGAGGGGCGGCGACGCGAGTATCGGGCGGCCTTGTCGAGCTCGGATTTCAGCTTTTCGGGCGTAACGCCCGCAATGCGGGCCAGGGCGAGCGTGTCGAACTCGCCTACATCGCGCGGAATGGCCATCAGGTCGTAGGAGGCTATGCTGCGTACGAGCAGTTCGCCGTTGCGGTCGTACACCTCGCCGCGTGGCGGGTGCTGCACCTCTTTCCGCAGCACGTTGTTCTGGGCGGCCCTTTTGTATGAATCGTCGAGTACCTGTATCTGGAAAAGACGCAGGAGCAGGATGGCGAAGGCCACGATAACGAATAAGGAGATTATTTTCGCCCTGCGGTTCATCTGTTTTATTCTCTCTGTGCCGCTGCCGGCATACGGTTTCTGATATTCTGTTCTCTTTCGTCCGGTTTCCGTATCATGTCTGGGAGCCGTGCGACCTGCCGGTCGGCAGGAGGCTGGCGGCGAACCAGACCAGAAGCGTGGTCGTTACGGTGCTGCCTGCTATTCTCAGTAAAGTGAATCCGAAGTATTTGAAGGTCATCGCTTCGAAAAGAAAGAAGACCGTACAGTGTACGGCGAGGGTCGCCGCCGCATAACGCAGCCATTTCGTGCGTCCCGTGTTGAGCGGCAACGGCATGAAACCCTCCCGGGCCGCATCCTTGCCGACGGTCAGGCTGAACAGTGCAGGGCGCAGGAATCCCGTAGCCGTGGCGGCTATGGTGTTGAGGCCGGCCATGCCCGACAGGAGATCGACCGACAAGCCGAGCGCGAAACTCAATATCAATAGCAGTGCTCTGTCGATATTCGCCGGCAGCAGGATGATGCATCCGGCATACACCAGCGGATAGAGGTACGGCGATACGGTCAGGTTGTCGAACAGGAACACCTGCAGCAACACCGATACGATGAATATGAGTCCGTATTCCGCTATTTTGTGCATACCCTTTCGTTATTTCTTTTTTTTGTCGGCATCGGAGAAGTGTTCTCCCGCGAGGGTTTCGAGCTCTTCGTAGTCTGTGTATTTCACGAGCAGCACGTCGGACAGTGCGTTCATCTTCGCGCCGAGCCGTATCTTTATCACATGGTATATTCCGTCCGGCGATTCGCTCACGGAGGCTACCGTACCGATGAAACAGTCGGGCGGGAACCGCAGTGAATAGGCCGACAGTACCGTGTCTCCCCGTTTGACATCCGCGTAACGGGGGATGTCTACCATGGTCATCTCCCGCGGGTCGGTGCCGTCCCAATAGACCGAACCGAAATATTCGCTGCCCTTGAGGCGGCCACCTATGCTGAAACTGCCGTTGAGTACCGACATGCAGACTGCGTAATGGTCGGAGTGCCTGCGGACATAACCCGCGACGGCACCTTCCGGCGACAATACCGCCATGTTCTCTTCGATGCCGTCGGCGGTACCTTTATCTATCACGAAAAAGTTGTCCTGCCGCGCGATGGAGTTGCTGACGACCTTTGCAGTTCCGAAGAGATATTTCATTCCGTCCGTCCGGGCGGCCAGTGTATCGTCTGCGGGTATGGCGGCATGCAGTCTGGTTTCGGCTTCGGCGAGGCGTTCGAGCAGCACGGCGTTTTCGCGCCGCAGCGAAAAGTAGTCTCCCGCCGAGGCGAAGAAGCCCTCTATTCCCCCGGTCACCCGTGCGGCGCCGGCGAGCAGCGTGGCGCGGGTATAGCTGGTCGAATTGGCGTAATAGCTTATCGCCCCTGCTTCGAGCAATACGAAGAGGAATACCGCATAGTACCGTTTGAAAAAGCGTACGAGCCTGTACATCTTGGCCTGTTAAAGTGGCGCCTGCCGTTTCGGGAATGCGGCAGGCGTCGTGACTCTTCACTGGTGGAGTGTGGGGCGGCCGTGCCGTTTCCGTTCCGTCGGCCAGCGCCTGTCATTTCATGAGGAACGAGAACTGGTTGATGTTCTTCAGCGCGATTCCCGTACCGCGTACTACGGCGCGCAGCGGGTCTTCCGCGATGTTGAAATGGATGCCGTTCTTGGACGAGAAGCGTTTGTCGAGCCCCTTGATGAGGGCGCCGCCGCCGGCGAGGTAGATGCCGCTCTTCACGATGTCGGCATAGAGTTCCGGCGGAACCATCTCCAAGACCTTCATGATGGCTGCGTCTATCTTGAGGAGCGATTTCTCCAGCGCGTAGGCTATCTCCGTGTACGACAGGGTAACCGTCGTGGGGAGCGCCGTGAGGATGTTCGGGCCCGTTATCACGTAGTCGTCCGGAGCCTCTTCGAGTTCGGGTACGGCGGCGCCTATCGCCATCTTGATATTCTCCGCGGTGCGTTCGCCCACCCGGATGTTGTGCTGCTGGCGGATGTAGTTCTGGATTTCCTCGGTAAATACGTCCCCCGCCACGTCGATGCTCTCGCTGCATACGATACCGCCCAGCGATATGCACGCTATCTCGGTCGTACCGCCGCCGATGTCGATGACCATGTGCCCTTCGGGTGCCTCCACGTTGAGGCCGGCACCGAGTGCGGCCGCCATCGGTTCGTATATCATGTACACCTCGCGGCCGCCGGCGTGTTCGGCCGATTCGCGGACGGTACGTATCTCTACGTTGGTCGAACCCGACGGGATACAAATCACCATCCGCAGCGACGGGCTGAAGAGGTGGCCGCTCATCTTGACCTTTTTTATCATGCCCCGCAGCATCAGTTCGGCCGCATTGAAATCGGCTATCACTCCGTCTTTGAGCGGTCGGATAGTCCGTATGTTCTGGTGTGTCTTGCCGTGCATCTGCTGGGCCTGCTCGCCGATGGCTACCACCTTGCCGGTGTGTATGTCCATGGCGATGATGGAGGGTTCGTCCACGACGACTTTGCCGTTATATAGAATAAGGGTATTGGCGGTTCCCAGGTCTATCGCCAACTCCTGTGTCAATGAAAATAGTCCCATTTGTCCGGTCTTTGTATTGTATTCCCTGCCTGATTTTACCGATTGGCATCTGATTCCCCAATCAATTTACAAATATACTAATCTTTTTCTTTCACCGGGGCGCGAAATGCCGTAATCGCTGTCCGGTCGTTAAAATAGGCTGCGGATACCGGTCGGAACGGGGGCGTGGACGGGGAATTTACAGGATGCCTTTTCCGCAGCGATACCAGGTCAGGGCAGCCCTTTCGAGCTCCTGCATGAAGACCTCCTTGCCATCACAGTAGCCTTCGATATCGTCGGGAAACCGCCGGGCCAGGGACTTTTTCAGCTCTCCGTAGCGGTGTGCCGTCGCAGGGTGTGCGCGCAGATAATCCCTGAAGGCGAGGTGCCGTTCGATGTCGCGGACATTGTTCCGGCCGAAAATGTGTACCTGGTGTGTCCTTTCCTCGCCGCCTTTGCGGTAGTAACGCCGGCCGGGAATGCCGAATTCGCCCATGCATTCGTAACCCAGCACCTCGAACGAGGCGTCGAACCGGTCGATGGCCTCTATACTTCTGACCGTCGGCATGATGTCGATGACGGGTTTGGCCGCGAGGCCCGGTACGGAGGTACTGCCGATGTGGTAGATGGCCACGAGTTCGTTGCCGAGAATGCGTGCAATCGTCGCCGCCTCATGTTCGTAGGCGGCCGGCCATTCGGGATTGTAGGGTACGACGCGGATGTTCATCTGAGTTCGTTCTGTGTCGGACGTATGTCCTCCGGCGGGCAGCCCTTTTTCGGCGGGTGCCGTGGACGGAGGTTGGTTGTAGAGGTAGCGGTTTTCGCGGAAGGTGTGCGGTGGTCCGAAATGCTCTCCGGTTTTGGGGAACTCCTTGTCCGACGGTCGGCCGGAACGGCGGGTTGTAGCCGGGATTACTGCCCCTCGTCTTCGAGGCAGGAGGCCAGCGCCGCTGCAAGCGCTTCATATCGGTTCGGGCGCGGCAGGTCGGGACAGACGATTTCTCCCGAGGGGGCGAGCAGAATGTATCGGGGTATCGTGATATTCCTGTTTTGATAGACCTTTTGGGTGATGTCTTCCAGCAGGGATTGACCGGCCCGGATGTGCCACCCGGCGAGCGCATGTTTTTCGACGGCCTTCGTCCATCTGTCGGCTGTCTCCGGTTTGTCTATCGAAATATATACCAGTTGCAGGCTGTCGTACCGGGCGGTTATTTCGTGCAGTTGTTCGGTAAACCGGAACTGCTGTCGGCAGGGGATGCACCAGCTCGCCCAAAGGTCTATCAGGCAGTAGCGGCCGCAGAGGCCGGGCAGCGAGACTATCTCGGCGAGGGTTTCGATTTCGTCCGTGACGTAACGGATTTCTCCGTCGTCTCGTGCGTGTTCCGTTGCTCGCCCTTTGCGCTGCCGTTCGAGCGAGGCGATGATGGCGGCGGATTCGGAACCGGGCGTCAGCGTGAATTCCCGGAGGGCGTGGTGGAAAGGCTGGAACGCCCCGTCGACGGTGCCGAATAGTTTGATGGTCGTCTCCTTTTCGGCCGCGAGGAAGATGCGTGCCGGTTGGCCCTTGCATGTACCGGCTGCGAGAAGCAGCGCCAGGCAGGCAGCGAAGATTGATGTTCTCATAAGAAAACGGGCGGTGATACGTTTGGTTGCATGTTGCAAATGTATCCGTTCCATTTGCGGAAAGCAACGGAATAGAGCGATATTTGTATTCTCCCGGGCGGGAATATCCGACATCTCGTGGATATTTGGTCCGATTGTGGCAAATAAACGTTAAATTGCAGTGCGTATGCCGGTCGTTTGCGGGAAGTGCGGGGCCGGGACCCGTTTCCTGTCGGTGGCATCTGTTTTGCACCGTCGTTCGGTCCGCATGGCCGCAGCGGCATGCGGAAGCGACAACGGATTGGAACGGACATGTAAAGAGTGATGATATGTTGAGGTTCGATTATGGAATGGCGGCGGCCGGTGTTCCGGTTTCCGCCATCGAAGCGCTCGGCCGGCGTGCCGGGGAGTGCAACCGGATGCTGGAAGAGGGTACCGGCGCCGGTGCCGATTTTCTGGGGTGGGTTTCGCTGCCCTCTTCGGTGACGGAGACGGAGCTGCGCCGGGTGAAGGATGCGGCGGAAAAGTTGCGTGCCGTGGCGGATGTGGTTGTCGTGGTAGGCATAGGCGGTTCGTATCTCGGTGCACGGGCGGTGCTCGAAGCGCTCGGCAATCCGTTCGCCTGTCTGCGGCGGGAACGTTCGGGGCCGGATGTGGTCTTTGCCGGACAGAATATCAGCGAAGATTATCTGTATGATTTGCTGGAAGCCTTGCAGGGGCGTTCGGTCGGGGTAATCGTCATCTCCAAGTCGGGGACGACCACCGAACCGGCGATAGCCTTCCGTATCCTTCGCGGCGAGCTCGAAAGACGTTACGGAAAGGCCGGGGCGCGGGAGCGCATCGTCGCGGTGACGGACCGTTCCAGAGGAGCTTTGAAAGGACTGGCCGACCGGGAGGGGTATGCGACCTTCGTTATCCCGGACGATGTGGGGGGGCGTTATTCCGTCCTGACCCCCGTGGGGCTGCTGCCGCTGGCTGCGGCGGGTGTCGACATCGGTGCATTGGTCGCCGGGGCTCGGGAGATGGAGGCGGCGACGGCTGCCGGCGTGCCGTTCGGAAGGAACCCGGCGGAGCAGTATGCGGCGGCACGCAACGTGCTTTACGGAGCCGGATACAGGGTGGAGATACTCGGCAGTTACGAACCGTCGCTCCATTATGTCGGGGAGTGGTGGAAGCAGCTGTTCGGCGAGAGCGAGGGCAAGGAGGGGAAGGGTATCTTCCCGGCTTCCGTTACCCTGACCGCCGACCTGCACTCCATGGGACAATATATTCAGGAGGGAGAGAGAATGTTGTTCGAGACGGTCGTTTCGGTCGCTTCGCCGCTTCACGAGTTGCGGATAGGGGCCGGCGGAGACGAGGACGGACTCGGCTTTCTGGCCGGCCGGCGTTTGAGCGAGGTGAACCGCATGGCCGAAGCGGGCGTTGCCCTGGCCCATTGCGACGGCGGGGTGCCCAACCTGCGGGTGGACATCGACCGGGTAGATGCCTATGGTGTCGGAGGACTGCTCTATTTCTTCGAGCGGGCTTGCGGAATAAGCGGTTACCTGCTCGGTGTCAATCCGTTCGACCAGCCGGGCGTGGAGGCTTATAAGAGGAATATGTATGCCTTGCTCGACAAGCCGGGTTACGAAGAGGAGGGGCGTCGGCTCCGCGAACGGTTGAAAGAGCGGTAGTCTCTTTTTTCCGGATATCGGATTGATAAGGGCGTATCTGCGGGTTTCCGTCCCGCTACCGATACGCCTTTATCAATCCGGCATTTTGCTTTCAGGATTTTCCTGCTCGGCGGCATTTGTGCGGTACCGTCTTCTCAATGCTGTTTTGCGGCATCTTTTTTTCCTGTTTCGTCTTTTTCTGTGTCCGTTCGTCCCGGTCTCTTCTGGCCGGCTCCCTTTTCGGTACTCTCTTTCCCTGTATCGGCTGCCGTGCCCGGAAGGAACCGTCGAAGGATGTTCGCCGCTCCGTTCCGGATACATGTGTCCTGTGTTGTTGATAAAAAGTAAAAATTGTTTTGCTAAATGTAAAATATATTTTACATTTGCAATGTAGTGTTGTATGTACCTGTACAAGTACGGGAAGAAAGTATTATCTAAAATTGATGTTTGTTATGAAAAAGGATTTCTTGTTTCCGCATGCGTGGCGGGTACCGGGATGGATACTGACCGCCCTGTTCGGTGCGGCCGGTCTTGCGTGGAGTATCGATTTTGTTGTATGGTATACGCCGGACGGTAAAATGCAGCAGGTCTCGGACCTGTTGGGAGGATGGATAGACGAGGTCATCGTCATCGGACTGATGGCCGGACTGTTGCTGGTCGCCTTTTCGCGCGAGCGCGACGAGGATGAATATACGACGCGTTTGCGGGCTTCGTCGCTCGTGTGGGCCGTATTGGCCGACAGTCTTTTCGTGCTTCTTGCGACCTGTTTCCTGTATGAATTCGCCTACCTTTACGCTCTTTTCCTGCAGCTTTTTCTGCTGCTCGTACTGTACATCGTCAAATTCAGGACAGCGGTATGGCGGGCGAAACGGGAGGCCCGGAAGACAGGTATCTGATGTTTAAGGCAGTTGAAAGAGAGTTGAAGGAGATGAAAAACAGCATTAAAGTGCAGAGGGCCATGCACGACATGACCCAGCAGGAGCTTGCCGACCGGGTGGGAGTGAGCCGACAGACCATCAATGCGGTCGAACTCGGCAAGTACGTTCCGTCGGCCGTCCTCGCCATGAAGGTTGCGGCGGCGTTCGGACGGCGCGTGGAGGAGGTCTTCACGCTCGAAGAGGAGGATTGAGGCGCCCCCGTACAGGTTGCCGGACGGTCATCGGGAAAACCTTCGGTCTGCTTTGGGACGGTCGGGAACGGGACATGCCGCATTTTCAGATGCGACATGTCCCGTCGTGTGTTGATTGCCGGCGAATTGCCGGGGTTGGCGGATTCGGATTATTGTACATGTAGGTCTAAAATACCTTTGAACGAACCGGTCACTTTATAGCCGGCGTCGCTGGTGAAATCGAAGGCGATGTCATACTCTTCGCCGTTCCGGGTCACGGTTATCGTACCACCGGTGATGCAGGCATCGCCCGTCACGGTATCGTTTTCCATGCGGATGTACCAGGTGCCGCTCGGAAACTTCGGGTGGGAGAATCCTGCACGGCCGCACATGATATCTCGTGAAACGAATTGGTATGCAATATCTTCTATGTCTGCCGTAGTGACTGTATAAGTACCCTCCGGAAGGATGTAAATGTTGTCGTCATTTTTTTCTATGGGGTCTGTGTATAATTTCATGTGGAGGCGATTGCCAGTGCCGATAAACATTTGCGACGAGGTCAACGTAATGCCTTCATCCCACAATTTCAACTCCCACAGTGTGTATGGTTGATGCCTCAACTCGTCATTCGGATAGACAGCTATTCGGCTTTGGGTGAGCACTCCGAAATCGACATCCTCTTCAAGCGTACTGAGAAATTCGGGCTTGCTCTCCTGCGTCACGGGAATCTCGAACGGGCCGATACCTTCGACGTCAGTAGTGACAATCACGCGCGCTGTCCGCGGAGCGGAGTTCTCATTTTTTTTGTCGTTGGCATTGATGCTAATATTATGGATACCACTGTCTTCGTCTTTGAAGGGGTTTACTGTTAACCAATCTTTTTCGTTATCGTATGAGACCCGGACATTCCAATCGAGATTGACAGGAACGACATTGATTGTATAACGTTTTCGGCCGAGATAGTCGATAACGAACCCCTCCTCCGGTACGTCGCCGTCGTTATAAGTCATGGTCAGCGACGGCGGCAGCACCTTGGCCTCCTGCGTCACGCGGATGGCCTTCGGGCCTACCGACTCCACACTCGGCGTCAGGGTGACGTTCGCCGAACGTTCCGCCGTGTCGGGATTGTCCTGCACCGTGACGGTCAGCGTCGTCTCTCCCTCGCTTCCTTCCGTCGTCGAAAGGGTTATCCACTCTTTGGCGGCGTCCTCCACCGCGGCGCTCCAGGTAATCCCCTCGCCCGAAGCGGTCACCTTCACGCTCTGGCCTGCGGCACCCTCGGCCTCGAAAGTCAGCGCCGCCGGGTCCACCGTCAGCGAATAGACCTCCGGAGTCTCCGAACCGGCCTGCGTAACCGTCACGCTCACGGGTTCCAAGTCATCGTTATCTTTGGCAGTTATCCGAATCGAAGCGGTACGTTTCTCGGCCGTCGGATTCTTGGCGACCGAGACCAGCAGTTTTCCGGCCGTCCCGTCGTCCACGGTAATCCAGTCGGCCGACGAAGGAACGGCATATTCCCACTCCACGCCGGTGGCGGTCACGGTAATCTCCTGCGGAGTCGTATCCTCTGCACCGAAAGTAAGCGATTTGGGCGACACCTCGAGGGAAGCGGTCTCTCCGCCCCCGTCCTGCGGCGTACATGCGGCGGCGAGCAGACAGGCCGCCGCGATGAATAATAGCTTTTTCATAGTTGTATGTATTTAGGTTAGTGTAGTTATTCCTCGAGGGGCGGTGCGATGTACCACCAAAAGAAATTTACTCCGGATGCAGATGCCAATGGCGAAAATCCGAGTACACATGAACCGTCGGGTGTTATACGGCTGATGTTTCCGTCCGGGACGATGATTCCGTAATTGTTTTTTATCCAATCGGCCATGTCGCCGAGGTCGGTACCCGTATTCAAATCGTAAACGACAGATGATGTGGAGGCATATGTACCGATAGCGATGAAGGCGATGCCGTCGTCGGTGACATACATTCCCATGGATTCGCCGTAATCTTCTACGATAGTCGTCGTTTCTGTTTCCGTATTATAGAAGGCAGCTTTTTGTATTTTTTTGATTGCCTGCTTGTTTTCGCTTATTTCTTCGGTACGGTAAGTGCTGGCTATCCATTTTCCGGAGGGACTTATTTTCGTGGCGGTTGCATCGCAGATGAGACCGTCGGCAATGTGGGTTTCGTAGGTTGTTCCGTCCGGACGTTCGAGTACGACAGGGGTTACTTTTCGTACATCTTCGCCTACCCATTTCGGTTTTCCTGTATTTTCGCCGTTGTTTACCCAATAGAGCATGCCGAAATCGGAGTTCTCCCACGAGGTGCCGTAGATGATTTCGCCGTTTGCGGAGATGCCGCGGGCCATGACGCCGACCCAGATTTCTTCATCGCGGAAATTTTTATCGGGTATGGGCAGTTCGTGCGGTACACCGTCAATCCAGAGCAATGGCTTGTACAAATATTCCAATCCATATCCTTCTTTTGCGTAACCTACCCAATACCGACCGTCTGCGGAAGTCTCTGAAATCGTTGGTTTACACTCGAACCCGCTTGGTGCTGCGGGAACAGTGATATTGCCGGTGAGGTCGATGGCTATCTGCCCGCCGTTATAACCGTCATCAATAAAAAGTAGCCCCTGATCGGTAATGCAGGATGTATTGGTAAAATAGTACAGTGCTTCAGGGAAAGGACCGAATTCGTAAACTTCGCCTGTTTTGAGGTCTATGATGGTTGGCGAACGAAGCCAGGAATCATCGGCGGCCAGAGAGGGGACATAACCGCCGATGTACCTACCGCTGGGAGACATGACGCCCCCGCTCGAAAAATTCAACATCCTTCTGTAACGGGCGAATTCGTTTTCGGTGGGAAGTTGGTTGATTATAATCTCCTGTGAAGCCTGTCCGGCTGTTACGACGATGACGGTGTTTCTTTCCGTACCCGTATTGTTGTCCTCCACGGTTAGCGTGAGAGTTGTTCCGTTTTCGCTCTTTTCTGCCTTTACCCAGGTAGCCCCCGGCGAGGCTTCATATGCTGTGGGCGAAGTTTTGACGGTGATTTCGAGCGGTTGATTATCCGTGCCGAGGAAAGTACATGCAATCTGGCTGAGGTTTACGTAGTGGTACTCCTCTTGGTCGGTCGTACATCCTGTCAGCGCTGCGAGAACCAGAAGTCCTGCCATGCTTTTGTAAAATGGTTTTCTGTTCATGTTTGGATGGTTTTTTAGGTTTTTTGTCTGTACAAGGCCCCGGGGAAGTGTTTTTATGTACGGATACAAACATAATAATAAAATAAAATGAATAATAACACATATTGTGAAATTTGCATATTTCTTTTTTGATGTTCCATGCATGTTCGGGTTGTAGATTGTCACGGCAGCGTGTTGCATGTATAAGGGGAGATATTCCTTGCAGCGTGTTATTTTTAACGGCGGGATTGATGAGATGAGCGGATTCTGTGTGCTTATTTTATTGATTTATAATATTTTGTGTGGTGGTTTGTTGCCGGGGAGAAAGAGGGGGGCGGGAGAGGCTCCTGTGGGGTACATGTAAAATGATGACGTATTGTGCCGTGGTTGAATGGGAACTGACGGATGGCGGCGGTGTGGGGCCGGTACCGCCGGGGCACTGCGGCGGGCCGTTTTTTTGTCGTACCTGCCTTGTTCGGCCGCGGGTGGGTAGGCAGGTACTTTCGCGGCTGAACCGTTTCCGTTCTACGGAACAGCGGCAGCCCTGTCGGGACTGCCGCTGTCTTTCTGGCCGTGCAGGCACGGATTATTGCAGGGGAGGGGCGATGTACCAGTCGTCGAAGCCGTTGCCGAGCGCGTTCACGGACGTACCGAATATGTATCGGCCGTCTGCCGATATGTATTCGATGACGCCTCCCGGAATGATGATACCGTAATTCTCGGCGACCCAGTCTGCCATGTTGCCCAGGTCGGTACCCGTGTTGAGGTCGTAAACTTTGCCCTCGGTGATGAACATCGTGCCGATGCCGATGAAGGCGATGCCGTCGTCGGTGACGTGCATGCCCGTGGCTTCACCGTAATCCTCCACTACGGTGGTCGTTTCGGTTTCGGTGTTGTAGAATGCGGGCCGCTGGACGTATGCTATGAAGCCGTCGCTGCCCACCTCTTCTTTCCGGTAGGTGGTGGCAATCCATTTGCCGGATGGACTGACTTTCGTAGTCTCGGCCGTACAGATGCAGCCGTCCACGAGGTTGTATTCATACTCGCCCATCCAATCCTCGACGATGACCGGAGTGAGCCGGCGTATGTCGTCGCCTACCCATCTGGGCTCTTCGACGGTCGTGCCGTTGTTTTTCCAGTAGAGCATGCCGCAATCGTCGTTTTCCCACGAGGTTCCGTAGATGATTTCACCGTTTGCGGAGATGCCGCGGGCCAGGACACCTGCCCAGAACTCTTCGTTACGGTAATTCAAGGCCGGCATCGGGAGTTCGGCGACTGTGCCCTCCGTCCACAGCAGCGGTTTGAACATGCCGGCCTGAATGTATCCCACCCAATATTTCCCGTCGGACGATGTTTGCGAGACCTCGGGTTTGTTCGTGTATCCGGCCGCTTCCGGAATGAAGATATTGCCGGTAAGGTCGATGGCTATCTGGCCGCCGTTCTGGCCGTCGCTGATGAAGAGCAGTCCCTGGTCGGTGATGGCGTTCGCCTGGGATAAAGCATACAGCGACTGCGGATAAGGGCCGAACTCATGCTTCTCGCCTGTTTCCGTGTCGATGATGATGGGCGTGAAGTACCACATGTCGTTTTCGTCTACTTGCTCTGAGAACCCGCCCACGTATTTGCCGCTGGGCGACATGGCACCGCCCATTGACGAGAACGTATCCAGTTTGCGGTAGCGTGCAATCCGGTTGTCGCGGGTGAGCTGCTGTACGGTGATTTCCCGGGAGGCGCTTCCGGCCGTGACGATGATGACCGTGCTCCTTTCGGCACCGGTGTCGTTGTCCGCTACCGTCAGGATGAGAGTGTTGTCCTCTTCGCTCTTTTCCGCTTTCACCCAAGTGTCGCCGGGGGTGATTTCGTATGCTGCGGGCGAAGTTTCGACGGTAATGGCCAGCGGGGTGTTGCCGTCACCGTCGAACGAGCAGGCCACCTGGCTGAGTTTTACGTAATGGAATGTCTCTTCCGTTTTCACGCATCCCGACAGGGAGGATAACAAGAACATCGCAGCTGCGATACTGCCTGATAAGATTCTTTTCATGGCTTGTCAGTTAATTGGTTAATTTAATCGTTTCGGCGGCGGTCGTTGGGCAGACCGTCGTCCATTTCGAACAGTCAATAATATATATAGTTGTTGTGAAATTCACGTATTTCTGCGTCATTGCTATGAATATCACAAAATGAAGGACGATTTCCCTTTCCGGTCTTCCTTGGCCGGAAGGCGGGTCAGGCCGGGAGGCCGGGTATCGGAGGCCGGGTATCGGAGGCCGGGTATCGGAGGTCGGAAAAGTGAAGTGTCGGGGGAGAAAGTGGAATAGAGAAATAGAAGGGATTGGCGGTTGCGGCATGGATGGCCATAAAAAGAGCAACCGGCCGCGAGCGGTCGGTTGCCTTCGATTTTTGGTGCCGGCCTGGGAAAGGCCGGCGGTTATCCGATAGGTATGTTACTTTGCTACGGGGGGAGCGATGTACCAGTTGATGAAGTTTACCCCACCTGCC
>OOCF01000289.1_pt1 | contig 24819 bp, 17 predicted proteins | sample 1671001 | NCBI WGS metagenome assembly OOCF01 (sample SAMN06348112, study PRJEB24527) | human gut metagenome | biome: human gut; feature: ankylosing spondylitis patient; material: feces | host: Homo sapiens | place: China | collected 2015-10
CTTTTATCTGTATTGACAAAAAAATAATACATATTACAGAACATATCTTCAGTTGTTGCCGGGCACAGCCTTCTTCGTTATCGTACACAGCAAAACGTTCAAGCAAGGAAAAAAGCAGAATAGTCATAAAATTGAGCCGTTTTGCTTTGTTTTTTGACCGAATATTGCAAAAAAAATACAAAAATGGGGGGGTATTTGATTAATTTTCCCTTTTTACTGAAAAAAAACTGAGAAAAAGTTTGGTGTTATAAGAAAATGTAGTACCTTTGCAACAAGTTCTTAGAAAAGTTAAATGATAGATTAATCGTAAACCTCTTTTTCTTTGTTTTTTTGAGGAAAAAGAGGTAAAGAAAAAGGAATGCAGGGTTTGTGAAAATCCTGCATTTTTTATTTTTATGCTGTTTCATACTGATATTGTGTAGTTATATCGTCTACATATTTTATTCTTCTATATTCTATATCTAACCGATATCTATACTCAGGTATATGGTATCTGCTTACCTAGATATACAATATCTATCTACATTATATATATTACGCTTATTCCTTCATCTATGATTTTGTTCGATTTTTAGAATTTTTAAAAAAACTCTTGAAGTATTCTTAGAGAAAAGTAGTATCTTTGCACTCTAGATCATATAAGTTGAGATCGGAAATATAGATAACACATACATAAAGATAAAAAAAATGAGAACTGTTTACGAATTTTCTGTTAAAGACAGAAAGGGAAAGGATGTTTCCCTCAAGGAGTATGCCAACGAAGTGCTGCTCATCGTTAACACCGCTACAAAGTGTGGTTTCACCCCTCAGTATGAGGAACTGGAGAAACTTTATGAGACCTATCATTCTCAAGGTTTCGAAATACTTGATTTTCCTTGCAACCAGTTTGGTCAGCAAGCCCCTGGTACAGATGAAAGCATTCATCAGTTCTGCAAGCTTACATACGGCACAGAGTTCCAGCGCTACAAGAAGATCAAGGTAAACGGAGACGATGCTGCCCCTCTCTTCAAATTTCTGAAAGAATGTAAGGGCTTTGCTGGTTGGGACGAGAGCCACCCTCTCTACCCTGTTCTCGACAAGATGTTGAGCGAGGCTGATCCTAACTACAAGGAGAGTGCCGATATCAAGTGGAACTTCACCAAGTTCCTCGTTAACAAGAAGGGTCAGGTTGTAGCCCGCTTCGAGCCTACCACAAGCTTCGATGTCATCGCTAAGGCTATCGAAGAGTGGTTGAACTTCTAATGAAAGATAGAAGTCTCGAACAGAGAATAGAATTTCTAAATAAAAGAGAATAGAATCTCTAAATAAAAAGCCAGGTTGCTTTTCGCAGCCTGGCTTCTTTTATAATGTGATATTGTTATTTCAATATATCTCAAAGAATAATTGTCAACTGTTTGCTATAAACTATTAACTGTTAACTGAAAATTAGTCAACCTTTGGCACATCCTTGAGGAACTGCTGGATTTCTTCATCACTCACAGAATAATCGTGCAAATCGCCATTGATAAAGCTATCGTAAGACGGCATATCGATAAGTCCATGACCTGAGAGACAGAACAGGATAACCTTCTCCTTGCCCTCTTCCTTAGCCTTCAGAGCCTCACGTATAGCAGCTGCAATCGCATGACAGCTCTCTGGAGCAGGAATGATACCCTCGGTCTGTGCAAAGAGCATACCCGCCTTGAATGACTCCAGCTGAGGGATATCTACACCATGCAGATAACCATCCTTCAGAAGTTGGGAGATAATCATACCAGCACCATGATAACGGAGACCACCTGCATGAATGTTGGCAGGCTTGAAATCATGACCCAGAGTAAACATTGGCAGCAATGGAGTGTAACCTGCCTCATCACCGAAATCATACTCGAACTTACCGCGAGTCAGCTTAGGACAGCTCTCCGGCTCTGCAGCTATAAACTCAGTATGGCGCTCGCCTGTGAAGTTGTGACGGAGGAATGGGAAGGCAATACCACCAAAGTTACTACCACCACCGAAACAAGCAATCACCTGATCAGGATACTCACCTGCCATCGCCATCTGCTTCTCTGCCTCTAGACCGATGATGGTCTGGTGAAGTGCCACATGATTGAGCACAGAACCCAGCGTATACTTACAGCCCGGTGTTGTGGTAGCCAGCTCAACAGCCTCACTGATGGCAGTACCGAGCGAACCAGGATGATGAGGATCACGTGTGATGATATTCTTACCGGCACGTGTACTCATGGAAGGAGAACCCTCTACAGTGGCTCCAAACGTACGCATGATGCTGGAACGGTATGGTTTCTGCTGCATGGTAATCTTTACCTGATAAACTGCTGCCTCCAGACCGTAGAGTTTTGCTGCATAAGAGAGGGCTGCACCCCACTGTCCTGCACCAGTCTCTGTAGTGACATTGGTATCACCCTCCTGCTTACAGTAGTAGCACTGAGGAATGGCTGAATTTATTTTATGAGAGCCTAACGGGTTGGTACTCTCATTCTTGAAATAGATATGCGCCGGAGTACCGAGTGCCTCCTCAAGGGCGTAAGCACGTACAAGAGGGGTTGAACGATAGAAGGTGTACTTCTCCAGCACATCTTCCGGAATATCAATCCAAGCGTGCTCTGTATCAAGTTCCTGCTTTGAGCACTCCTTATTAAATACGTGTGACAAATCATCAGCATTCATTGGCTGGTGTGTCTGAGGGTTCAACGGTGGCAATGGCTTGTTAGGCATATCTGCCTGAATGTTGTACCACTGAGTAGGAAGTTCCTGCTCGCTTAAAATGTACTTTTTCTGTCTCATATTTATATATATGTTTAAAATTGTTGTATGCCAGAACAAAGGTACAAATAAAAAATGAAATAAAGAACTTTTTTATGTGTTTTTCCACTATTTTTTTATTTTTATCCAATAAAATAGTTCATTCTACAGGTATTATTTGTTATATAAGTGCGTTTTCAGTGTCATTTTTATAAATTTAATCAAATATTACCCCATAAAATATCAAATATTACCCCCTATATTATAATGAAAAATAGTATCTTTGCAACAGAAAAATTCAAAATGCGTTGTGAAACGCTTATCATCATCTTTTACTTATACAAAAAATAAAACATTGGAACTCAATAGGGATATTGGGATTCCAATGTTTTTTTTTACCAAACTGAAACATATCATCATGTAACGTTGTCTGATTTATAATCTTTCAGTACAAATCAGTAGTCTATTTCATTGTCTACTTTCACAATTGATACAGGATTTTTACCCATAGACTGTAGACACAGATTATTTCTTTTCATTACCTAAATCTATCTGCGATATCTGATTCAACAGATTTACAGCCTGCCCTACAGTCTTCACATCATTGATGCGAAGCATTCGCTTGTTGAATTTTTCCTTCAGAACACAATCTTGAATATGACTGGTAACGTAAGCGAGTATGCGATTAAACATCTGACTTCTGTAGAACGGACTGTTTACATTGCTCACAAACTGCATCTGCATATAGCCCTGCTTGAGAATAATCTTCTCGCAACCTAGCTTCTTGCCTACCCTACGCAGACCTACCACATGCATCAGTTCATCTGCTTCATGAGGCACAGGACCAAAACGGTCTATCATACGCTTGCGGTAAGCCTCTACTTCCTCATCGCTCTCCAGACGGTCCAGTTCACGATAAAGGAGCATGCGCTCACTGTCACCCGACACATAAGTCTGAGGAAAATACATCTCCAGATCGCTCTCTATGCCACAATCGTCAACGAAATCATCACCCGTAAGCTGGGCACCTTCATCCATCTTCTCCTGATAAAGATCACAGAACTCCTCGTTCTTCAACTCTGTGACAGCCTGAGAGAGAATCTTCTGGTAGGTTTCATAACCCAGATCTTCCATAAAACCGCTCTGCTCAGAGCCCAGCAGATTACCCGCACCGCGGATATCCAGGTCCTGCATGGCGAGATTGAAGCCGCTACCCAGTTCGCTGAACGTCTCCAGCGCCTCCAGACGGCGACGCGCCTCAGGAGTAAGTGCACTCTTAGGTGGCGCCATCAGATAGCAGAAAGCCTTCTTGTTGCTTCTTCCTACGCGTCCACGCATCTGATGCAGGTCACTCAATCCGAAGTGATGAGCATCGCTCACGATAATCGTATTGGCATTGGAAATGTCGATACCGTTCTCTACAATAGTGGTAGAAAGCAGTACATCATAATCGTAATTGATAAAGCCCATGATGATTTTCTCCAAATCCTCAGGCTTCATCTGTCCGTGACCGATTGCTACTCTACAGTCTGGAATATGCTTCTCGATGAGCATCTTAAGTTCCGGAAGCTTGGATATTCTGTCGCATACGAAATAAACCTGTCCGTTTCGGCTCATCTCGAAATTGATGGCATCGCAGATAACTTCACTACTAAACGTTACCAGTTCGGTATGAATCGGATAACGGTTAGGTGGCGGAGTGCGCATGATACTCATATCCCGGGCGCCCATCAGAGAGAACTGGAGGGTTCGCGGAATCGGAGTGGCACTCATCGTGAGTGTATCGACATTTACCTTGAGCTGACGGAGTTTCTCTTTGGTAGACACACCGAACTTCTGCTCTTCATCGATGACGAGCAGTCCCAGGTCATGCCATTTCACGGTCTTTGATATCAGCTTATGTGTACCTATGAGGATATCAATCTTACCCTCTTTCAGGGCGTCAAGCACCTCTCTGGTTTCCTTCGTTGTACGGGCTCTACTGAGATAGTCTACCCTTACAGGCATGCCTTCCAGACGCTTTTTGAAAGTCTGATAGTGCTGGAAAGCCAGAACGGTAGTAGGCACCAGCACCGCAACCTGCTTGCTGTCGCACGCTGCCTTGAAGGCTGCACGGATGGCAACCTCAGTCTTGCCGAAGCCCACATCGCCACAAACCAGACGGTCCATCGGTCTGCCGCTCTCCATATCCTTCTTCACCTCCTGAGTAGCCTTATTCTGGTCTGGCGTATCTTCATACAGGAAGGAAGCCTCCAGCGTATGCTGCAGATAATTGTCGGCACTGAAGGCGAATCCCTTCTCGCGTCGGCGCTGGGCATAGAGTTTGATCAGGTCGCGCGCAATGTCCTTGATTCGCTTCTTAGCTTTGTCCTTTAGTTTATCCCAGGCACCTGTACCCAGTGTAGACAGGCGAGGCGGAGTACCGGTATCGCTGCGGCGATATTTGCTGATTTTATAAAGCGAGTGGATAGAAACATCCACCTTGTCATTGTTCGTATAGACGATACGGATCATTTCCTGATAGCTGTTGCCCGTAGGAACCCTAACCAGACCGCCGAACTTGCCGATACCGAAGTCTACATGCACGATAAAATCGCCCACTTCCATCTCCTGCAATTCCTTCATGGTGAGTGCCATCTTGCCGGCTCTCGCTTTATCTGAGCGCAGGTTATATTTATGAAAACGGTCAAAAATCTGATGATCGGTAAAGAAACAGCACTTCTTGTCATGGTCAGTAAAGCCTTCATGAAGCGTCTTGTCTACCGGTGTAAAACGGATGGCGTAGCGCTTCAGCTCTTCGCTTTCAAAGATATCCTTCAGGCGCTGTTGCTGCTTCTGGCTATCTGCCAATATATATAAGGTGTAACCCTGGAGCAGGAAATCCTCCAGAGTCTGGCAAAGCAAATTGAAATTCTTATGGAAAAGAGGCTGTGGAGCGATATTGAAAGGTATCACAGCCGAACTCTCTGGCGGAGCGACCTTGCCGAACTCGATACGGAGATGAGCCGCTACTGCCTTCTTGAAATCGAGCGGAGAAACGAGGTTGAGCTCGGTCTTCATATCATGTCTGATGCGCTCAGCCTCTACCTCAGTAGCTCCCTCCAGCTGCTCGGTAAGGCTCTGCGATGAGAAGCCTTCGGTATAGATCTGACCGATGCGGTCGCAAACGAAAGAAAGGTCTTTCGCAACGACTGGCGTACTTTCGGAGAGGAAATTGAGGAAACACTGCTTGTTGCTCTCGATATGGGCGAGTTCGGGCACGATTTCTATCTCTGTGCGCTTTGCCTGCGAGAGCTGGGTCTCAACATCAAAGGTACGGATGGTGTCAATCTCATCGCCGAAGAAGTCGATACGGAACGGATATTCGCAGCTGTAGGAATAGACATCGAGGATGCTTCCACGCACGGCAAACTGGCCCGGTTCATAAACATAATCGGTTTCTTTGAGTTCGAAATCGCGCAGAGTATGAACCACATCGGTCTGAGCAATCTGCTGACCTACAGTCAGTTTCAGAATCCGTTCATCCAGATTCTGCTTAGCCACAACGAGTTCTGCCAGTGCATCGGGATAAGTGACTACCGGGAAATGTCCTCCCGAAGAGAGGCGCGCCAGCACCTCTGTACGTAGGATTTCGTTCGCTGCATCACGCTGCCCGTATTTCACGGCACGCCGATAGCTGGAAGGAAAGAAGAAGACCTTCTCCTGCCCCATCATCTGAGTGAGATCGTGATAAAAATAGCCTGCTTCATCGGCATCATCCAGTACGAAGAGTACCGAACGCCTCATCTTCCCCTGCAGAGAAGCAAAGAACATCGGAGCTGAAGAGCACAGCAAACCCTGGAGAAAAATGGAATGAACCGACTTCTTCCCCATCAAATCAAAGAGGGCATCCGCCTGTGGCGAACGCCCGTATGTTTTTTCTATCTTTTGGATTTCCATCCAAGTACTGATTAGTGATTACTGATTACTGAGTAGTGATTACTGAGTATTAATCCTTCTTCGGATATTTCTTGAACCAGCCATCCAGGCGCAGTCGCATCACGCCAAAGAAAGCCTCACCAAAGATGCCACCACTCATCTTGCTCACACCTTCACGACGGTTAACAAAGATGACCGGCACCTCCTTGATTTTGAAACCTATTCGATGAGCCGTATATTTCATCTCTATCTGGAAAGCATAGCCCTTGAAGCGGATAGCATCCAAATCTATGGTTTCCAACACCTTACGTCGGTAGCAGACGAATCCAGCTGTGGTATCATTCACCTTAAATCCGGTTACGATACGTACGTATTTAGAAGCGAAATAGCTCATCAAAACGCGTCCGATAGGCCAGTTGACCACGTTCACACCCGAAATATATCTTGAGCCTACAGCCACATCATACCCCTCATCGTGAGTTGCCGCATAGAGACGAGGCAAATCATTAGGATCATGACTGAAGTCGGCATCCATCTCGAAGATGAAGTCATAGCCCTGCTTCAATGACCATTTGAAGCCCATGATATAGGCAGTACCCAAACCGAGTTTACCCGAACGCTCCAGGATATGCAGACGACCGGCAAACTCATTAGCCATCAAGCCCTTGACGATGGCAGCAGTACCATCAGGACTTCCGTCATCGATAACGAGGATATCAAACTGCTTTTCGAGACCGAAGACAGCACGGATGATTTTCTCGATGTTTTCCTTCTCATTATATGTAGGAATGATTACTATGCTATCACTCATAACTTCTTCTAATTTTAATGATTCTGATACTAAATAATGTAATACAGATGCAAAATTACAACTTATTTTTGAAATAACAAGCGAAAATCCGAAATTATTGGTCCGGATTCTCTACAAAGCCCTGATATTTCTTGTCAAGTCCGTTCATGATTGCCTCATAGCTCTTGTTCATCTGGTTCTTGATATTGTCAGCTCCCTTGCCTATCGGCTCGATAGGCTCATGAATGGTGAGCTTCAGAGGATGCCAGAAAGCCCAGTAGATGTCCTTCATACGAGGCTTCACATCGAAACTGCCATTGATGGTAAGCGGACATACCGGCAACTGCAGTTCATCGGCAAGCATGAAAGCGCCACGGCGAAACACGCCCATATGACCCGTAAACGTGCGGGCACCTTCAGGGAATACCACCAGCGACATGCCCTCTTTAAGCACCTCACGAGCACGGTCATAAGAAGCACGGATCTTCGAAGGTCCGCTCTTGTCTACAAAGATATGGTGCGCATACTCACAGGCGATACCGATGAGAGGCACTTTGCGCAAGCCCTTCTTCATCATCCACTTGAAGTTTCTGCCCAGGAAGCCGTAAATCAGGAAGATATCGAAAGCACCCTGATGATTGGCCACGAAAACATAACTCTGGTTCTTCTTGAGATGCTCACGTCCCTCTACTTTTACAGGCAGAAGGAGGATGCGGACCCAAAGCCAGGACCAATACTTACCAGGATAATAACCCCAGAAATGACCATTACCCAGCATACATCCCAAAACAGTAGTTACACTGGTTAAAACGCTAGCCAACAAGAGGATAGGCAAGCATATCACAAGCTGATACAGACGATATAAGTACTTCATTTTTTATTAAGAATGAATAATTTAACACTCAACATTTAACATTCAACACTCAACACTCCTCATTTTCTTTTGAGTGTGATGACCACGATTTCTGCCGTAGCCCCGATGCGGATTGGAACGGTACCGCCCAGACCCGATGTGGTATAGAGCTGGCAACCTTCCTCTTCGAAGAGGCCGTAATCATAAGGAGTGAACATCGACGGACGCAAGCCCAGTACGCTGATCTGCCCCGCATGCGTATGACCACTCAGCGTAAGCTGCGGTGCTACGACCAGCGAATCCTTCCTGTCAGGTCCTATCACATCGCCATCCTCATCCTTCTCCTTATTAATAGTAGAAGGCCAGGTCTCGCGCCATTGCTTCGGAATATGCTGCAGCATCAGCACGAAAGAGCCCGGTCTGATGCCATACAGCGCCTTTCTTACATTAGTTCGCTTGGGTTTGTCATAGTTCTCTGTACCAGCCACATAGATGCTGTCAGCGCCTCTATGTACCGCCACATGCTCATTCATCAGCAGGCGCCATCCGCAACTCCGCTGGAAGTCCTGCATACGCTTCTCGAGCGCAGCTATCTCCTGCTCATCATCTACATCCATATAATAGGTGTAATCGTGATTGCCCAGCACACTCATCACGCCATCTCTGGCTTTCAGACTGCTGAGCAGCGCCTGATACTCAGGCAGTTCATCGGGCGTAACATTCTGTAAATCACCCGTAAAGCAAATCAGATCAGGTTTTTCGGCATTAATGCTGTCGATATCGCGCTGAGGCAGATGACCACGCCAGCCATAGTATGACCCGAGATGGATGTCGCTGAACTGAACGATGCGATAGCCCTCGAAAGACTTCGGCAGATTAGGTACATAGATGGTGATACGCTTGACTTGCATCTTAGGAAAACCTTCGGTAAATCCGTAGATAAAGCAGAAGAACGCCACCGCTCCCACTACCAGTCCGAGGAGCTTGCCCCAGTTGCGATGGCCGTGAAGGAGCCGCATACAGCACCAACCGAAGACACTGAACAGGCTGAAGACAAACTGCGGAACCGCACATACTGCCATTATCACAAACCAGATGTCGATGAGCACCGGATTGCGTGGCAGGAAGTTGGGCAGCATCGTGATATATGCGCTGTAGGCGATAACCACGAAAGCCGGCAACCAGAAGAGCACCCGCTGCCAGAGACTCTTCAGCCGTAACTTGCCATACCTTTTATATATCCACAGATACGGCAACAGGGTGAATACCACTACGAGTATCAATATTCTTGCTATCATTTCTTGATCAAACTTGATTGAAGATACGTTTTCATTGCCTGCACGGGCACTCCTCTGCGCTGTGCATAGTCGCGAAGCTGGTCGTCTCCTATCCGTCCCAGTTCGAAATACCGCGACTTGGGATGTGCAAACATCAGCCCCGAAACACTGGCATGAGGCGTCATCATTCCGCTTGTGGTGAGCCGGATGCCCACCTGACTCATATCGATGAGCTGGTCGATGATGAAGTTGGCACTGGTATCGGGCAGCGAAGGATATCCTATAGCCGGACGGATGCCCTGATAGCGCTCCAGATGCTGGTCTTCGATGCTCAGCTGCTCGCCGGGAGCATAGCCCCAGATGCTGCATCTCACCTCTTCGTGCAACTTCTCTGCCGTGGCTTCAGCCAACCGGTCGCAGAGTGTCTGTGCCATCATATTGAGGTAGTCGTCCGAGCGATATTTCTTCTCCAGACCGCCATCTACCGTCGTGCAGAAGATACCCAGCCGGTCTGTTATTCCACTACCCAGAGGACGGATGAAATCAGCCAGACAGAGATTGGGTTCTCCCTGAGCCGCCGGATGCTGCTGTCGGAGCATCGGGAAGCGGACTTTCTGCCCTTCCAGCCAGATATCATCCCCCTCGCTGTTCGCCTCGAAGAGTCCGAAGACGGCATAGGTATGATATTCGCCTTCCCATGAATGGAGCATATCGAGCGCCTCAGCCTTCAGTTTTTCCTTTTCCTCTCGAGGTTTGCCGCTCAATCCCCAGGCATGATAAAAGTATAGCCAGTTGATATATGGCTCAATTTCGCTTATATTGTATACTATTCTTCGCATCCGATACGATATTTTATTTTACAATCCCCGTAAGATTTCCCTTTTCAGGAATTGTTTCTGAACTCCAGTTCCTCTCCTCTGCAAGCGGAATCAAACACGCCTTTGTTATAGATAAGATGACCGTTACAGAAAGTCTGTTCCACTTTCCATGCAAACTCATCACCCTCTACAGGACTCCATTTACACTTGCTCTGAATCACCTCTGCGGTCACCTTCCAAGGCTCTCCCTTGCGCACCACAACGACATCTGCCTTATAACCCGGACACAGGAAGCCGCGCTGACTGATATGGAACAGACGGGCTGGATTATGGCACATCAGTTCAACCAGGCGCTCGATACTGATTACCTTTTCGTCAACAAGTTTCAGCATGCTTACCAGTGAGAACTGTACCATTGGCATACCTGATGCAGCCTTGGCACAACCGCCCTGTTTATCCTTCAACTGATGAGGAGCATGATCGGTACCTACTACAGTTATCTTACCATTACTCAGCGCCTTACGCAAAGCTTCGCGGCCAGCAGTGGTCTTTACTGCAGGGTTGCATTTGATGCGTGCGCCCTTCACAGCGTAATCTTTATCAGAGAACATGAGATGAGCTATAACAGCCTCTCCTGTAATATTTTCATCCTTACCAAAGAACTCCAGTTCCTTAGCCGTAGTAACGTGAGCGATATGGAGATGCGCCCCGCTTTCCTTAGCCAGCTGCACCGCCAGACGGCTGCTTTCATAGCAAGCCTCCTCGCTGCGTATTTCCGGATGATGTTCTACGGCAGGGTCCTCACCCCATTTCTGCTTAGCCAGCTGCATGTTGCGGTTGATGATTTCGGTATCCTCGCAGTGGGTCATCACCGGCAGGTCCAGTTCTTTCGCCTTCTTGAAGATAGCCTGCAGCGCCTCATATTTATCCACCAGCATATTGCCCGTACTGGAGCCCATAAAGAGCTTGATTCCCGGCACACGATGCGTATCGAGCTGTTCAAAATCATTTACATTATCATTGGTAGCACCAAAGAAGAAACTGTAGTTCACATGACTCTTCTCAGCGCCCAGCTGCCGCTTTGCCTGCCAGGCCTCCAGAGTGGTAGTCTGAGGTACCGTGTTAGGCATATCAAAATAACTGGTCACACCACCAAAGGCAGCAGCGCGGCTTTCGCTCTCGATGTCAGCCTTCTGCGTAAGTCCCGGCTCACGGAAGTGAACATGATCATCAATCACACCCGGCAAAACAAAACACCCCGAGGCATCGATGACTTCATCGTAATTGCCACGGGGTGCCTCGCCTTCATATATCTCCTTGATAAATTCACCATCCAACAAGAGGTCGCCCACAAAAGAGCGACCCTCATTTATAATGGTTCCATTCTTGATTAATTTCATATTACTAAACTTATAAAATGAAGAGTTTTACAAGATGTTAATGCCCAAGACCTTGAAAGAGCCCTGTTTCTACTCCTGACCTTCCTGTTTTTCAGGAATCGTAGGCGCAGCCAGTTCGTTGGCTGTAGGTGCCGGAGCCGCATCAGGATTTACCTGTGGAGCCGCTTCCATCTCTGGCTGCATGCCGCTCTGCGCATCTCGTGTACCGTTCATAATCTCCTGATTCTCTTGAGCTTTCTTATAATAGTCCTTTACATAAGGATCATTCTTGAAATAGTCGGTAGCCTTGCTCATGATATCCTCAATCCAAGGAGAGAGCATCGGATACTGGTTGCCCATTGTAACGAGGAAGAAGACGCCCGGTCCCAGCACATTGTTGAAGTTGTCGGTAACAAACGAAGTGATGAGCTTGTCTTCCTGCTCAGAAAGGCGGATGGATTCCTCGTTCAGCTGCTTGTTGACAGCCTCCATATCGCTACCGTTCATGATAGCCTGGTCGTGCTTGTGTACCAGTTCGCGCAACTGATTCTGAATCTGCTGGTATTTCTTGAAGAATCCGAAGAGTTTATCGTTCATAGGAGTACCGCTTACCACCTGCTGTGTATCATCGAGCTTCACCGTAATGCTTCCACTCTCCAGCACCAGCGGCAGCACAGGGTCATCATCCATGAAGATATTCGCCATCTTCATAGAGTCGACAGAACCCTGAAAATGGAACTGTCCGTGCACTACATCGCAAGAATCCACGTTCTTGAAATCGTTGTTTTCCAGTATCTTAAGGTACAGCATGCGTCCGTCCAGAGTACTTACGTTAGAAGTACCCGAGATATCGTAACTGTTGGCACAAGATGCAAGTGCCATCAAGGCAATGAATGCGTAAAATATTCTATTCATAAGCTATCTATATCACTTTCGGTGAACAAAAATACAATCTTAATTTGAACTGACGAAATAAATTGCAGCAATTTAATTCATTCTTACAAGATTTATGTTTTGTTTGCACTCCTATTGGCCACCGAAAGCTTTTTTCTCGTCCTTTCTATATTACTGATTGTTTTCCTTCTTCAGTTCATGAGAGATGCGATGCGTGGTATACAGTTCCAGCAGGGCTGCGATGAGAAGGAAGACTACCCACTTATTATAGAAATAGGTGATATAGGTCTCATAATTCTCAAACCAGCGGCGCAGGAAAGCATACACCGTATCTACCATCGAGATGCCTGAGAGCACGAAGAAGATGTCTGCTACATACTGCATGCGCTTCAGGCGGTGGATAACCAGCGAAGGTCCCTCATAGAACTGCATCGCCTGCATTACACTGAAGAGTATGGTACCCAGCAGGAACCCCCAGCTCGTTACCTGCACCAGCTGCGGATGTGAAAAACCAAATGCGAAGCAAGCCGCACCGACAACCATCAGCACGCCGCCCAGCAAGAAAATAGCACTTTCCAGTTTACTCAATTGTTTCATTTTCGTCTTGTTCGTTAGTTTTTTCCGGAATATCCGAACTCAATACAAAGATGTCCTCATCATCAGCCTTCATGAAATAACGCTGGCGGGCTATCTTCTCAAATGCCCGCGCACCATGCTGCATATCGCGCAGGGTATGCTTGTCGTTTTCATACTGCTCACGATACTTTTCTATCTCCGAACGGAGCGTAGCAATCTCTATCTGGTACTTAATGTGCTGCCTTACACTGTTGTCGTCAACTACACCAACTACCAGAACACCCGTTACAATCACTATAAGATACTTATAATGAGCGAGATAATTCCATATAATACCAAGTTTTTTACTCATTTCTTCCGAATTTGTTTGCAAAGATAATATTTTTTTGTTATCTTTGCATCATCAATTAAGAAAAAATAATGGAAGAGTATATAGTTTCTGCAAGAAAGTACCGTCCGATGACCTTCGATTCGGTTGTCGGACAGAGTGCATTGACCACCACTTTGAAGAATGCAGTGAAGAGCGGCAAGCTGGCGCACGCCTATCTTTTCTGCGGTCCGAGAGGTGTGGGAAAAACCACTTGTGCCCGCATTTTTGCGAAGGCAATCAACTGCGAGCATCCTCGTGAAGACGGCGAGGCATGCAACGAATGTGAGAGCTGCCGTGCCTTCAACGAGCAGCGTTCCTACAACATCTTCGAGCTGGATGCCGCCAGCAACAACGGTGTTGACCAGATTAAGGTTCTGATGGAGCAGACCCGCATTCCGCCTCAGGTGGGCAAGTATAAGGTGTTTATCATCGATGAGGTCCACATGCTCTCTACAGCTGCCTTCAACGCCTTTCTCAAGACGTTGGAAGAGCCGCCTCAGCATGTCATCTTCATCCTCGCCACTACCGAGAAGCATAAGATTCTGCCTACCATCCTGAGCCGATGTCAGATTTACGACTTCGAACGAATGACGGTAGCCAATACCATCAACCACCTGAAGATGGTGGCTGAGAAGGAAGGCATACAATATGAAGAGCAGGCGCTCGCCGTGATAGCCGAAAAGGCTGACGGAGGTATGCGCGATGCCCTCTCTATCTTCGACCAGGCTGCCAGCTTCTGCATGGGCAACATCACTTACCAGAAGGTGATCGAGGACCTGAACGTGCTCGACAGCGACAACTATTTCCGTCTGGTAGACCTGGCTCTGGAGAATAAGGTGGCCGAGATGATGGTAACACTCGACGGCATTCTGAGCCGCGGTTTCGATGGCGGCAACATGATACAGGGGCTTGCCCAGCATGTGCGCAACGTGATGATGGCGAAGGACCCTCAGACCCTGCCTCTGCTCGAAACCAGTGACGACCAGAAAGCCAAGTTCCAGGCTCAGGCCCAGAAGGCACCTACACCTTTCTTATATAAGGCGCTGGAACTGATGAACCAGTGCGATATCCATTACCGCGCCAGCAGCAACAAGCGATTACTGGTAGAGCTCACCCTGATACAGATAGGCCAGATTACGCAGCCCGAGGATCAGGATGTGCCTAGTGCGGGGCGTACGCCCAATAGATTAAAATCCCTGTTTCAGAAACTTCTGGCTCAGTCTAAGCTTGCCTCTCAGGGTGCAGGTTCTGAGCCTTCTGGCAGCAGCGAAAACCGGTCATCACAGCCGGGAACGTCTGCTGCTACCGCTACTGCTGTGCCTTCGTCAGGGGCACCGACAGCCGCTTCTGCAGCCTCCAATGCTGCATCTTATTCTGCATCTGCCACCGCAGCCGCATCTGCCTCTCCAGAAGGCTCAGCCGCTGCCGGAGCTGCTACTGATGCAGCATCGCCTCACAAGCCACGACTCAAGAATATCAAGCTGGGCGGCATAGGCATGACTTTCTCTAACCTGAAGAAGAGGGAGGAGAACCAGCGCCGCCTGCACAGTCCGTATGATGATACCAATGAGGAAAAAGCGACCATCACGGGCGACCAGAACGAGTTCACCCAGGAGCAGGTGGAAGCAACATGGTTCAGTATGTGCATGAGAATGCAGAACAAGCTGGATTTCATAGGCTTAGCCAACCGCATGAAGAGTATTGTACCGAAGATAACCAACTATCCGCAGATAGAGGTTATCATCAACAACCAGCTCTTACTAGACGACGTTTTGAACATCAAGAACCGCATTCTCAAGACTTTCGTCTTAGGTCTTCACAACAGCGAACTGAGCATCAGCTACCGCCTTGCCGACCAGGAAGAGGTAGGCAAGGTTCTGACCAAGAATGAAGTTCTGGAACTTCTTATGGAGAAGAACCCGGCGATGAAAAAGCTCACAAAGGATCTGGATCTGGTCATGACATAGAAGATACTCCACACGATACGAAATTCTCCACTCCATGTAGGACAACCTATACGGAGTGGAGAAAATGTTTTTACAAATATCGAGACTTGGTGCTATAAGAGATACATAAAAGTGAAAGACCAAGGGGCGTTACAGCGTGACAGTTGTGACAGTTGTGACAGTTTTCAGCGGAGGGGGTATATTGCGAGTTTGCAGCTATCAAATTATAAGTATATATATTTAAATTATTATATATATATTTATATATAATAATTTACCTCTAAAGAAAGGGAAGGAGGGGGTAGGCGCTGAAAACTGTCACAACTGTCACAACTGTCACAACTGTAACGCTTTCTGGGTAAAAAGGAAGTAGTCAGAAGGAATGGCTTTTTTATAGCATCGCATTGTTTTCTTGCTCAAAACACACAGAGAAACATTTTACAAAATATAGTTTTCTCCCCCGCAACTCTACGACTTTTTTTGTTTAACTACGAAAGCCGGAATGTTAAAATCGGTTTAACATAACTCTGCAGGGTGAAATTTGGCGGTTCAGAAATTTTGTAGTACTTTTGCACCGTATTCATTTTTTTCCATGAAGCGCAGACCTTGATGTCGCGAAACGCGACATCAAGGTTTTACACCCTGCGAAAAGCAAGGTTTGACGTTGCGAAACACAACGTCAAACCTTGAGGCTGTAAAACACAGCCTCAAGGTATAAAACAAAAAAAAGCCCCCGATGCAGAAAAGCACCGGGAGCCTTCGTAAGCAAATTATTATTATCTTAAAAAGATCAACTGAATATGCAGCACATCACAGTACTCACCATGACGCACCGACAGAAAGGCCTAGATGAGGTTCATGCCCGCTTCCTCAGCCTCCTTGCGCATCTCCTCAGGCCAGATGCTAGCCTGAATCTCACCAATGTGAGCCTTATGAAGCAATACCATGCACAGACGGCTCTGACCGATACCGCCACCAATGCTCAGAGGCAACTTGTCGTTCAGGAGCTGCTGATGGAAGTAAAGCTTCTCTCTATCCTCCTTGCCCTCCAGCTTAAGCTGACGCAGCAGACTCTCCTTGTCGACACGGATACCCATAGAACTGAGCTCGAAACTGCGACCCAGAACAGGATACCAGATGAGGATATCACCATTCAGTCCCATCTTGCCGTTCTCAGCCACGGTGCTCCAGTCATCATAGTCAGGAGCTCGGCCATCATGCTTCTTGCCATCGCTCAACTTACCTCCGATGCCCTCTACAAATACAGCGCCGTACTTCTTGCAGATAGCATCCTCACGCTCCTTAGGAGAAAGGTCTGGATACATATCGAGCAAATCCTGCGCATGAATAAAATGAATCTCCTTAGGCAGGAAAGGCTTCAGCTGAGGATAATGCTCGCAAGCCAGGAACTCGGTACGCAAGATGGCACCATAGATGCGGCGCACGATATTCTCGAGGAAGGCGATGGTACGGTCTTCCTTGGTAATCACAGCCTCCCAGTCCCACTGGTCAACATAGAGCGAATGAAGATTATCCAGCTCCTCGTCAGCACGGATGGCGTTCATATCTGTATATACGCCATAAGCAGGCTCAATCTCATACTCGGCAAGCGTCAGTCGCTTCCACTTGGCAAGAGAATGAACCACCTCAGCCTGGGCTTCGCCCAAATCCTTGATAGGGAAACTTACAGGGCGCTCTACGCCGTTCAGGTCATCATTGATACCAAGACCCTTCAATACGAAGAGCGGAGCGGTAACGCGACGCAGACGGAGCTCGGTGCTCAGGTTTTGCTGGAAGAATTCTTTTATCATTTTAATACCCATTTCGGTCTGGCGCATATCCAGCAGCGCCTTGTACCCTTCAGGTTTTATCAAATTGCTCATTTTTATTTCATATTTAGTATTTGCGCTGCAAAGGTACAAAATAATAATTAATCTGCAAGCATTTTTCCGTATTTTTTCGCAAAATGATAGCATTTTTAAGTTTTTTAGTAGCATTTTGTAGAACAATTTGCAAATACACATTATATATATAAAAAAATCTGCCCAAAATATTTGGTTATTTCAAATAAAAGCAGTAATTTTGCAGTCGACTTCCCGTTTCGATGTCATACACAACCGGAGAAACGGGCGGCAGAAAAGAGGGTCTCGTAGCTTAGCTGAATAGAGCGTCAGATTCCGGTTCTGAAGGTCGTGGGTTTGAATCCCACCGAGATCACCCGAAACAACAGAAATGATTAATAATTGAAAACATGGATTTAGTAGAACGATTTATAAACTATACGAAATTCGACACACAGTCGAGCGAAGAATCGACCAGCGTGCCTAGTACGGCAAAACAGCTCGAATTTGCCAAGTACCTGAAGAAGGAACTTGAGAACGAAGGACTGAGCGATGTCGAAATGGATGACATGGGCTATATCTATGCCACCCTGAAGAGCAATACCAAGAAAAAGACTCCTACCATCGGATTTATTTCACACATGGATACATCGCCTGATGCCAGCGGAAAGGATGTAAAGGCGCGCGTCATCAAGAACTATGACGGCAACGACATCGAGCTGAGCCCGGGCATCATCTCAAGCGTTGAGACTTTCCCAGAGCTGAAGGCTCACAAGGGAGAGGATATCATCGTGACAGACGGTACTACCCTGCTGGGTGCTGACGACAAGGCGGGCATCGCTGAAATCGTACAGGCTATGTGCTATCTGCGCGACCACGACGAAATCAAGCACGGAGATATCCGCGTAGGTTTCAATCCTGACGAGGAAATCGGTATGGGTGCACATCATTTCGACGTAGAGAAGTTTGGCTGCGACTGGGCTTACACCGTAGATGGCGGCGACCTGGGCGACCTGGAATACGAGAACTTCAATGCAGCCGGAGCTAAAATCATCATCAAGGGCGTGAGCGTTCATACAGGCTATGCCAAGGGAAAGATGGTGAATGCAAGCCGACTGGCTGTGGAATTCCAGAACATGATTCCTGAGAACGAGACTCCTGAGCAGACTGAAGGCTACCAGGGTTTCTACCACCTCATCGGCATCGAGAGCCGCTGCGAGGAGGCAAAACTCAGCTACATCATCCGCGATCACGACCGCAACAGGTTTGAAAGCCGCAAGGACTTCATCGAGGACTGCGTAAACAAGATGAACGAGAAGTATGGCGACGGAACCGTAAAGGCGGTTATCTACGACCAGTACTATAACATGAAGGAGAAGATTGATCCTAACATGCACGTCATCGACATCGTGCTCAGAGCGATGCAGGAGAGCGGCGTTCCACCTCGCGTAGAACCTATCCGCGGCGGTACCGACGGAGCCCAGCTGAGCTTCAAGGGTCTGCCTTGTCCTAACATCTTCGCCGGCGGTGTCAACTTCCACGGCCCTCACGAGTTTGTGAGCATCCAGGTAATGGAGAAGGTAGTGAAGACCATCGTGAAGATAGCGGAAATCACAGAAGAATTTAATGATTAGTTTATAGTTAATAGTTTATAGTTAATAGGGCATTCTTGCTGCAAAGGAGAAGCCTCAACTAGTTTATAGTTAATAGTTTATAGTTAATAGGGCTTTCTTGCTGCAAAGCAAGCGTCTTATCTACTATAAACTATTATTTTTATCAGCATCCTTCTTCTTTAAGCAAGTTTGCCCCTATACGGCGAAGCCGCTATTAACTATTAACTATAAACTATAAATAATACGGCGATGCCGCTATAAACTATAAATTATAAACTATAAACTATAACTAATGGCAGATATTCCCTTTTTAGTAAAAGACCTCGCCCTCATCCTGATGGTGGCAGGCATCGTAACCCTCATCTTCAAGAGGCTCAAGCAGCCGCTGGTGCTGGGATACATCATGGCGGGATTCCTGGTTTCGCCACACATGTCCTACACCATGTCGGTAGTCGACGAGACGGATATCCAGACCTGGGCCGACATCGGTGTCATCTTCACCCTCTTCTCGCTCGGTCTCGACTTCTCGTTCAAGAAAATCGTGAAGATGGGTGCCTCTCCCATCATCGCCACCGTGGTCATCGTGTTCTGCATGATGATGCTGGGCATCAGCGTAGGCCACGGCTTCGGCTGGGGCAGGATGGACTGCATCTTCCTGGGCGGTATGCTCGCCATGAGCTCCACCACTATTATATATAAGGCATTCGATGATATGCGGCTGCGCACCCAGAAGTTTGCCTCGATGGTGATGAGCGTACTGATACTGGAAGATATCCTGGCTATCGTGATGATGGTGATGCTGTCGGCGATAGCGAGCGGAAGCAGTCCCGACGGCGGGCAGATGCTTGCCTCTATCGTGAAGATAGGCTTCTTCCTGGGCGTGTGGTTTATCGTGGGCATCTTCGCCATTCCGTGGTTCCTGCGTTCGGTGAGGAAACTCATCAATGCCGAAACCCTGCTCATCGTTTCGCTGGGTCTGTGCTGCGGCATGGCGGTACTGAGCACCAAGGTGGGGTTCAGCAGCGCCTTCGGATCCTTCGTCATGGGCAGCATACTGGCAGAAACCATTGAGGCAGAGAAGATTATCAAACTCGTAGAACCGGTAAAGAATCTCTTCGGAGCCATCTTCTTCGTATCGGTAGGTATGCTGGTAGACCCGAAGATTCTGGTAGAATATGCCGTTCCTATCCTCGCCCTGGTGGGCACGATACTGGTAGGTCAGGCGATATTCGGCACCTTCGGATTCATGCTCGGAGGTGAGTCGCTGAAGTCGGCGATGCGCTGCGGTTTCTCGATGGCTCAGATTGGTGAGTTCTCTTTCATCATCGCCTCGCTGGGTCTGTCGCTCGGCGTCATCAGCAAGTTCCTCTATCCGGTAGTGGTAGCAGTGAGCGTCATCACCACCTTCCTTACACCTTATATGATCCGTCTTGCCACACCTACCTATCAGGTGATGGAGAAACATCTGCCCGACAAGCTCATCCATATTCTGAACCATTTTGCGATGAGTCATCCCCAGACGCAGCAGCAGAGCAAGTGGAAATCGCTGATCCGACAGATGCTGGTCAACACCACCGCCTACTCCATCCTTTCGGCAGCCGTCATCGCCCTGATGTTCACCTTCGTGCTGCCGCTGATGCGCAATCTGCTGCCCGGCTGGCATCTCCACTGGTATGCCAACGCCATCACCGGTCTGCTCACCGTCCTATTCATCTCGCCGTTCCTGCGCGCCATCGTGATGAAGAAGAACCACAGTGCCGAGTGGAAACGCCTCTGGGTGGAGAGCAGCATCAACCGCGTGCCGCTGCTCTTTACGGTGTTCGTGCGCTTTATGATAGCACTGGCTTTCATCTTCTACATCATCAATTTCCTCTCGCGCTTTACCAATGCGCTGATTGTCTGCATCGGTGCAGCAGTAGTGATGCTGATGATAACCTCCCGCCGCATCAAGAAGCGTAGCATCGTGATGGAGCGCGTCTTCGTTCACAACCTCCGCTCGCGCGATATTGCGGCTCAGGTGAATGGCGAAAAGCGGCCGCTCTACGAGGGCAGACTGCTAGACCGGGATATCCACATCAGCGAATTTGAAGTGCCTGAAGATAGCAGTTGGACTGGCAAATCGCTGCGAGAACTGCATCTGCGCCAGCGGTTCGGTGTAGACCTGAGCAGCATTCACCGCGGCTCTCACCGGCTGAACATCCCGAACGGCAACATGATCATCTTCCCGGGCGACAAACTGCAGGTAATCGGCAACGACGACCAGCTGCAGAAATTCAACACAGCCCTGCAGAGCGACCTGCTGCCTGAGGAGGCTGAAATAGAAAAGCGCGAGATGAAACTTAGCCAGCTCATCATCAGCGGCGGCAGCGAATTCCTGGGAAAGACACTGATAGAAAGCGGAATAAGGGATAAATACAACTGTATGGTGGTAGGACTGGAAGAGGGCCGGGAGAACCTGACCCGTGTTCTGCCTACCCGAGTATTCGAAAAAGGCGATATCATCTGGCTGGTAGGCGAAGAGGCTGACCTTCAGAAGATTCAGGAAAAGAGCTAATAAACTTGAGTTTTTTAGGCACGGATTACACGGATTTTTTATGAGATGATAAATCGCTTAATTTACATGAGCGCCATAAATCCGTGTAATCCGTGCCTTTATTTATACCCACTGCGCGTGTGGGGACATTTTCCAGGGATTTACTTCACGGTGATATGGAAGCACCCCTGCTTCACCTCATATTTAATATAGCAGCGGTTCTTGTCGCGGAAATCGCGGAGCACCTCGGAGAACACCCATTTCAGAGTATCATTCTGCACCTGGCGGCGAGGCTGTTCACGGGTCTGAATCTGCTTGTAACGGTTGTAGCAGATATCGAAGGTAGTACCATAAAGATGGCACGAATTCTCGGTAGCATTACCGTTTCGGGTACGCAGTTTCGCCACATCATCCTTGGTACGCAGAATGCTCGTCACGATAATCTTATGCAGCGGAATGCCCTTGATCTGCAACGAATCGAAATAGGCACGACCAATATCCTGGAGCAGCACAGAGGCACGAGGCACCAGGTAAGGAATACTGTTGCTCAGCTTGTCGACATAAAAGAAAGGGTTGCTGCCCACATACACCAGCTTGCCCTTGCTGTTCTCCGCCTCCAGACGGTTCTGTACCGGCTTCACACCATGCTTAGTAGCCGCCAGAATCTGCACATCCTGCTGGTCGGGGAAAGTATTGCCGAAATGAGGCACCGAGAAGATGCGATGCTTCACCTCCTTGCCATCCTTGTCGAAGAAGATAGAAGGCTTGCCGCTCTGTGCCGTATCAGGCATAACAGAGAGTTCATCCTCCTTCAGGTCCTCAGCCACATTCCCTTCAGCATCAGCCGATGCATCAGAAATCTCAGCAGAAGAAGCATCAGAAGCAGCCGAATCCTTCGCTGCCACGAGCGTAGAATCAGCCGCACCAGCAGCCGCAACCTTCGGTTTTGCTACTCCCGGAAAGATGACTCTTACCAGCGCCAGAAGCAAAACCACAATACCAAAACCCTGTAAATATCTGTTCTTACTAATCTTCATAATTATCTTATTTTCACGAAATAATATTCTATATTCTTCAGGCAAAACGGGAACCGCATCGCCAAATTTAGCTGCAAAGGTAACAAAATCTCTCGAAAAAATAGCTTTTTTAATATTTAAAGAATGTTTTATTCGCCGAAATTTGCTCATTTCATGGAAAAGTAGTAATTTTGCAGCGTTATATAACAAAATATTAGATAGGATAGTTTAAACTTTATAGAATTAAGACATTTTGATAGAGAAACATATTGTACTCGAAGATATCGATCCAGTGATGTTCTACGGTGTGAACAACGCCCACCTGCAGATGATTAAATCGCTGTATCCTAAGTTGCGTATCGTAGCACGCGACAACGTGATTCGTGTGCTCGGCGACGAAGAGGAAATGGCAAAGGTGGAAGAGGATATTGAGCAGATGCGCAAGCACTTGCTTAAATACAACATGCTCAATGATGAAGACATCCTGGACATCGTGAAAGGAAAACAGACCAAGGCGGACAGCGTGAAAGGCGTACTGGTATACAGCATCAGTGGCCGACCTATCAAGAGCCGCAGCGAAAACCAGCAGCAGCTGATAGATGCTTACGAGAAGAACGACATGGTATTTGCCGTGGGACCAGCTGGTACCGGTAAGACCTATCTCAGCATCGCCCTTGCCGTAAAGGCCCTCAAGGAAAAAGCCATCAAGAAAATCATCCTCTCACGACCAGCCGTAGAAGCCGGCGAAAAGCTCGGTTTCCTGCCTGGCGATATGAAAGACAAAATTGACCCATACCTCCAGCCGCTCTACGATGCGCTGGAAGACATGATACCTGCCGTAAAGCTGCAGGATATGATGGAAAAGCACATTATCCAGATTGCTCCGCTCGCCTTTATGCGCGGACGCACACTCAGCGATGCCGTCGTCATCCTCGACGAGGCGCAGAACACTACCTCCCAACAGATTCGCATGTTCCTAACCCGTATGGGCATGAACACCAAGATGATTATCACCGGCGACCTGACACAGATTGACCTGCCACGCGAACAGCGAAGCGGACTGAAGGAGGCGCTCAAGATTCTGGACGGAGTGGAAGGCATCGGAGTGGTGAAGCTGGGACAGAAGGATATCGTGCGCCACAAACTCGTAACCCGCATCGTTAACGCATACGACAAGTATGACAAGGAGAGAGCGGAAGAAAAGAAAACAATTAAAAATTAATAATTGATAATTAATAATTAACAGTACTGCTCTAGGGGCAGGCTCAATTATAAATTGTAAATTATAAATTATAAATTAAATAAAATGAAAGCATTAACAAAGACAGATTTCCATTTTGATGGACAGAAGAGTGTTTACCACGGTAAAGTACGTGATGTGTATGACATTAACGACGACCTCCTCGTGATGGTCGCTACCGACAGAATCTCAGCGTTCGACGTTGTTCTGCCTAAGGGTATCCCTTTCAAAGGACAGGTGCTCAATCAGATTGCAGCTAAGTTCCTGGACACAACTACAGACATCTGTCCAAACTGGAAGTTGGCTACTCCAGACCCAATGGTTACCGTAGGTTTGAAGTGCGAAGGTTTCCGCGTGGAGATGATCATCCGTTCTATCCTCACCGGTAGTGCATGGCGCGAGTATCAGAAGGGCTGCCGCGAGATCTGCGGTGTGAAGTTGCCAGACGGTATGCGCGAGAACCAGCGTTTCCCAGAGCCTATCATCACCCCTACTACAAAGGCCGACGAGGGTCACGACATGAATATCTCTAAGGAAGAGATCATCGCCCAGGGTATTGTTAGTGCAGAGGATTACGCTGTGATGGAGGACTACACACGCCGCATCTTCGCCCGCGGTCAGGAAATCGCTGCCAAGCAGGGCTTGATCCTCGTAGATACCAAGTACGAGTTCGGCAAGCGCGACGGCAAGGTTTACCTCATCGACGAGATCCACACTCCAGACTCTAGCCGCTACTTCTATGCTGACGGTTACGAGGAGAAGTTTGAGAAGGGTGAACCACAGCGCCAGCTCTCTAAGGAGTTCGTTCGCCAGTGGCTCATCGAGCACAACTTCATGAACGAGCCAGGCCAGACCATGCCAGAGATTACCGACGAGTATGCAGAGAGCGTATCCGACCGCTACATCGAACTCTACGAGCACATCACCGGCGAGAAGTTTGACAAGGCTGCTGAGGAAGGCGACATCGCTGCCCGCATCGAGAAGAACGTAAGCGAGTGGCTTGCTGCACA
>OOCF01000308.1_pt1 | contig 24383 bp, 20 predicted proteins | sample 1671001 | NCBI WGS metagenome assembly OOCF01 (sample SAMN06348112, study PRJEB24527) | human gut metagenome | biome: human gut; feature: ankylosing spondylitis patient; material: feces | host: Homo sapiens | place: China | collected 2015-10
TCTATGTACCTATCACACAATTCAGCAGAATACCGCACTTTGCAATAAGGGCAAAAGTTGCAGATACTTTTGCAAAAAGGGATATGAACATACAGCCCAAGGTTTTCACATTCTGCATACGGCAATATCTGGTCATATCCATTTTTGAACGTAAATGGCTTCGCTGTCCGTGTAAGCCACATTCTCGTTAAACCTGTAATGAAGCTCATATTACTCCTAAATATACTTCAAGTATGTATGAAGCATCTCAATGATTATTTTGGGATTGCCTCTGAACAGAAGCGTATATTCAGCAACAAAAAAGTATCCGCATTGGTCGCAAAGGCCAGGAACATCTATACAGCGCCCGCAAGTAGACAACTTTCCGTTTTCCATCACTACGCACTGATGGCAAGGCGTAGGAAAACGATTTTCAATAAGATATGGAAACGCACTTTTTAGGTTGAATACAGGTGCGCCTTCTTTCATCATTTGAGTTATCGTATCACAGCACTTGGCTTTTTCCTCTTTAGTCAGAGCTAATTTTTTTGTGTCAGGATATGGTGTATGGAAATTGAATGATACTGCACGGACATTTTTAGTGTCACGAGCCGTTAGACAGACATCTCGTACATGATCTTTGTTGATTTGATTGATTGCCATATAGAAACAGATATTGTCTGCGGTAGCATTGCTGATGTTCTTCATGATAGTGTCGTAGGTGTCACCACGAACTTCATTATGGCGCTGCTTATCTCCGTCCAAGCTCAAAAGAATCAAATCTGCTTCTGGGAGATCAATGGGAAACGTTCCGTTCGTAACTACGTTGACGATGAGAAAACCCATGTTCTTTGCTTCTATAACCAAATCTCTGAGAGTGCGTTCGCCATCTTTCCAAAGAAATGTTTCGCCACCGCAGAAGAACAAAATGCGAACTCCCATGTCATATAGCCGCTGCATTTCTTGCCAGATCTGTTCATATGGATGGACGATTGCTGTAATATTGTTGACGGAACAGTGCTTGCAATGCAAATTGCATTTGTCTGTTAGGATTACAGTTCCAAGGATTGGTGATTTCTTTCTAAGCAGAATCGTCTTTACGCCAAAAGCAGCGAAGTGAAAAAAGGATGATAGCTTCATTTTTCCTCCATAGCTCTAATCGGGTATCCCTGAATAGTGTGTACACATTATATTATACTCATTTTCTTCTGCTTTTTCAAGATAATGTGGCATATTTCAGAGAATTAGTATAATCGGTTTATTCGCTCCGTTTGGGTCACTTTTCCTGCATGTAAAATAGTGATGCTTATTCAAGCAAAAATTTATGCTGCTATGTATAATGACTTCATCGTAAAGTGATTCTCTGATCCGTATAATCAATATGTTGAAATGTGGCCTTTTTCATGTTTCAAACTTAATCTATGTGAATAAATGAAGCCAGATATGCTCACTTTTGAACAAAGCCACACAGAGGGGAAAACAAGCAATTTTCAACCCTCAGATGTACAAAAACAGGCAGCACCCAACCGAAGCTGAGTGCCGCCTGTTTTGCTGTCCAATCCTACCTAGCAGCTGCCGATTTTGTAGTTTTCTCAAATTACTGTCTTATCGGCACACGGCAAACGGGCGGCAGTTTTTTATTGCAGTGCGTCAATGTAAGCGTTCAGCGCGGCAAAATCGCCGCGGGGATAGGCGTTCAGGTCGCGGTTTTTCGCGTTGATGAGACAGTCGGTCAAAAGAAAGACATCCATCCCGACCTCGCGTGCAGCCATGTCCTCGGTCGCGTCGTTGCCGACCATCAGGCACTCCTCCGGCTTGACGCCGAGCGTGCGCGCGACCTCGAGGTAGTAAGCAGGATTCGGCTTGCAGAAGGTCGAGGCCTCGTAGGTCGTGTAAATTTCAAAATCCTCCGGCACAAGGCCCGCCCAGCGGATGCGGTTCTCCGTCGCCATGTGGGGAAAGATCGGATTCGTCGCCAGCGCGACGCGGTAGCCGCACTCTTTGAGCTTATGGACCGTCTCCACCGACGCGGGATTAAAGCCGCAGATGTCGCGCGCGGCGTTGAACTCATTGGCGTAGAAATCCTCGAAAAGACCCTGGTCGCTTTGGCACTTTTCCTCGCCGTAGATCGCCGCGAACTTCTTCCAGAAGGCCTGCTCGTTCGTGCAGCTGCCGTCGTTTTTGACCATGGCCGCCGTGCCCGCCCAAATGGCGTCGACGAGGGATTTGGGCTCGTAGCCGTAGGGCGCGAGCTTTTTGGCGAGGAGCTTAAAGTATCCGGTCGTGAACGCCTCCTGATCCATCGGCAGCAGCGTCCCGTCCAGGTCGAATAAAATGGTCGTGATGTTCAATGCGCTTCTCCTGTTCATGTAAAGTAAGTCCATCATAGCCGTTTTTGAGGAGAATGGCAAGATCCTGGGCAAAGATGCCCGCTCACTCGCCGCGCTCTTTCAAAAGGTCGATGATCTTCTGAAGGCCGAGAAACGCCATGCCGGTCAAAAATGCGGGAGCCCAGCATCGCAGCGCGTCGGAAAACACGAAATGCCACGAGATGGTGTTCGGCCCCGACGCATAGCCTTGACTGCCGGCGGGCAGGCCGAGCAGGAACCCCACGATCCAAATGACGACCGTGAGCTTGCCGAAAAAGTCGTCGTCCACAAGGCGGCTCACGCCGCCGCTCCTGCGTTTTTGATTCGGGTAAAGCAGCTCGTTCGGATCGGTCGCGAGCGCGTCGCTGATGCGCACCAGCATATCAAGGTCCGGGTAGAAATTGCCGCGCTCCCAGCTTGAAACGGTCTGGCGGGCGACGGAGAGCTTTTCCGCGAGCGCATCCTGCGAAAGGCCTGCCCTTTTCCGCAGCCGCCGCAGGTTGGAACTGAAATCAGACATAGATCGACCTCCCTTGCTGCTCACATCATAGCAAAAAAGCCACGAGCAGACAAGCAAAGGTTCTTTGCGGGCGGCGTAGAATGAAAAGCCTCGTAGAGTTTCGTGCCGCGCACGGCACGAAATAAATTCAAATTCGTTTTCTGCCGCGACAGAAGGTGAATTGCCGCAGAGCGGCAAGAGAAGCTGCCCTGAGGCGTTTATTTGTCCCGAGTATTTTAATTTCTAACGGAATCCAAAAAAAAGAGACAGCTTAAAGCCATCTCTTTTTTGGTGCCTCGTCGGGGATTCGAACCCCGGACACCCTGCTTAAAAGGCAGGTGCTCTGCCAACTGAGCTAACGAAGCATATTCTATTTCAAACCACCGAAGCGGTAAAAATCTGGCAGGGATGGCTGGACTCGAACCAGCGAATGAGGGAGTCAAAGTCCCTTGCCTTACCGCTTGGCTACACCCCTATTGGGAAGAGAGGGCTGGGGCCAAATCCCATCCCTCTCTTTTTGTGGGGTGGGTAAAGGGACTCGAACCCTCGACACCCGGAACCACAATCCGGTGCTCTAACCAACTGAGCTACACCCACCACATATTCTGTATCCGTGCGATATTTGCTGCTTTGCTGAGGGGCGCCTTGTAAATGGTACGCCAAGAGGGATTCGAACCCCCGGCCTACTGCTTAGAAGGCAGTTGCTCTATCCAACTGAGCTACTGGCGCAAATTGAATGGAGCAGGTGACGGGAATCGAACCCGCATCCCCAGCTTGGAAGGCTGGTGCCCTAGCCATTGTGCTACACCTGCATGCGCCCTCCGCAAAAATCGTCAGCTCTGTTATAATAGCATCAGTGTCCCGTTTTGTCAACGTTTTTTCAGAATTTTTCTGCGCTTTTTTATGTTATCTGAGTAGAGCGCGCAAAAGCCTTGCACCGTCAGCACTTTCCGGCCGCGCGAACGCGCCGCACAGCCGCTCAGGATGCCACTGCACGGCAAAGACGGGGAGCGTCCTGTGGCCGACGGCCTCGACCGTGCCGTCCTCCGCGCAGGCGAAGACCTGAAGCCCCGTCCCCAGCCGCCAGATGGCCTGATGGTGTGCACTGTTGACCGTGCAGCGCGTGCCGTACAGCTCGCGCAGAAGGCCCGGCGCGGTGTTGATGGCATGCAGCCGGTCAACGCCGTCAATTTGACTGTGGCCCTTGATGTGCTGACGCAGCGTGCCGCCAAAATAGACGTTGAGGACTTGCAGCCCGCGGCAGATGCCGATGACAGGCTTTCCCGCGCACAGGAAGTTGTCAATCAGCGTGAGCTCACGCGCGTCGCGTGCTTCGTCGAGATCTTCCGAGCCGTTCAGCGCTTGACCGTAAAAGCGCGGGTGCATGTCGCCCCCGCCGGGCAGCAGCAAAACGTCCGCGTTCTCCGGCGTTTCGGCGAGCGGCGCACCGACCAGCGCGAGCGCATTTTCGTAATTTTTCAGGCGTACCGATAAATAGACAGTCTTCATACGCACAGAATATGCCCCGAATGCGAAAAAAGACCTTGCAAGACGCAAAAAGTTATGGCATAATAGTTTGGCTGATAACAGCGAACTGAATATGCAGCGGTATCGAAGTGGTCATAACGGGGCTGACTCGAAATCAGTTTGAGGGAAACCTCACGAGGGTTCGAATCCCTCCCGCTGCGCCAAGGAAAAACCTCTTTTGTCTGTTACGGCAAAAGAGGTTTTTCGTAAAGAGAGGGACTGAAAATGCTGATTGACAGTTCGATCGCACAGGCATATATCGAGAGCAGCTGCGTCGACGCTTTTCGTGCTTCATGGCTCTTTGAACACACCTCGGTTTCGTCAGATCTTGGCAGGAATGCATTTACTCCGCCGCCTGAGGATCTTGCTCTCCGAGAGACTGTGCGCAAGCTCGAACGCCGTATCTGTGAAGCGGCTGCGCACTTTGTCCCCGTCAACCGCCCGATTTGGGACGCGCTTTTCCCCGATTGGGAGGCGGTACAGCCGACACTTGATTTGATCGTCGGTTATCCCGAGCCTTACGACGCCGTTGCGGCACACTCGCCCGACGGGCAGGCACATCTCATCTTTGACCTCATCCGTTGGTGCAATTATGCGGAGCTCGACCAGCTCGACAGCATCATTCGGAATCTGCTGACGCATGAGATTACGCATCTCTTGATTGGACACCGCTATCCGGCGGCAGATGCCGCATTGGAAAGTACAGACTATTTGACAAGATTGGATGCTTACACATTTCATGAGGGATTCGCCCATCTTCTCTCCTATCAGGCGACAGAAATCGACTGTGTGAACTGGCATACACCGCAGCTTACCGAGGTCGCGGCAGCAAGCCGTGCCAAACTGCGCCTCGCGCTTACGGAGACGGACCCAGACAGGCAAAAGCAGTTTCTTGAAGAGGCGGTCTGCGGATCGTACTATGAAAAGTTTGCCTGTATGTGCGGTATGCTGTATCTGGCAGACTGATGGGAAACGCAGGGAATCGACGGCCTGCAAAGCGCATTTGCGGACTATCACGGCTTTGCTCAAAGGGCCTTGAGCATTCGAATTTGATTGTAAAAGAGGAAGAGACGCGAATGCGTCTCTTCCTCTTTTACACCTTCTCCCGCTTCTGCCGCCAGAGGTTGATCGCCAGCATGACCGCGGCGTAGATCAGCGCGGCGGCGAGGATAATGAGCGAGAAGTCGCGCTGCATCTGGTAGCTCGTCGTCGTGAAACCCTTGACGAGTAGATGACCGGCAAGATAGCTCGCGGGAACCAGCGCGAGATAGCCGAGCGCTTTGCCCGTTTTCTTCCTGCGGCAGACGAAAAATGCAATACCCAGCGTAATAAGGAGTGCTAACGATAGCAAAACGTAATAGCCCAACGCCAGCCTCGGCAGAGAAATGATGCCGCCGTTCATGCTGCCGCAGAGCAGCACATCGTCCTGCCCGTTGTTCTGAGAATAGCAGACTGCCGTGCAATTTGCGGCGTCGAGCGTGAAGAGCGTGCGCGCGGACTCCGCCTTGGCGAGCACGCCTTGCAGTGCGTCCGCCTCGCGCTGTGTGCGATCATTTGCGCTGTGTGTGTTCGGGGCGCCCCCGGTTTTGTCGAATGCGCCGCGCCATGTGTCGAGCGGCGTGCGCCATGCGGTGATGAAGTAGATGGTTTTGCCGCTGTTGGGGTCCTGCGTGTTCGTGACCTCTGCGCCGGAGACCGGCACGAGCAGGCTGACGGAGATGCTCTCCGCGCCGCTGAGATCAGAAAGCCCATCCGCTGCCGAGCCGTCGTCCGCGAGCGCGCTGGGCGAGCGTGAGATCGCCCACTCTGTCTCGCTGTACGGCAAATACTGCGGCGCGGTGAGGTACGCGAATCCCGCCGTCGCCAGCGTCAGCGCGAGCGTGACGGCCAGCAGCACGGCGGCCAGCTTCTTGCGTCGAAGCTGCCGCTTCAAGTCGCGCAGCGGCTGCGCGCTGACGGGCGCGGGCTTCACGTCCGTCTTCAGCGCGTCGAGCTCGGCGCGGCAGGCCGCGCACTGCGCTAAATGCCCGTCCACAAATTTCTTCGTCTCCTCGCGCAGCATGTCTTCCTCATAGAGCGGCAGAAGATCCTGCACGATGCTGCAAGTTTTGTCCATTTCAGTCGTCCTCCAATCCTTCGCGGATCATGCGCTTGGCGCGGTGATACGTCACGCATGCCCAGTTTTCCGTCTTGCCGAAGAGCGCGCCGATGTCGCGGAAGCTCTTCTCACCGTACACGCGCCACATGAAGACCTCCTTGTACGGCTCTCTGAGCGCGTGCAGCAATTCCTGGATGCGTGCGGCCTCGCTGTGATCTTCTAACTCCTCCTCGTGGCTCTCCTCGGCGATCCGGCAGTCTTCGAGCGGGGCAAGCCGCTTCTCGCGCCGCAGCTGCGAATAATAGAGATTCTTCGCGATCTGGCAGAGCCACACGCGCACGCTGCACTCGCCCCGAAAGCGGTCGAGGGCGTCCATCGCGCGGAAAAACGTCTCACTCGTCAGCTCCTCGGCGGTACTCTCGCTCCCGGACAGCGAAAGCAGATACCGGTACACATCGTCAAAGTACACGGCGTACACCTCTTCAAAATTCGTCAGCGCCCTCACCCCCCTTTCTGTCTATAGGACGGCGGAAAACCGGTTTTCTTACAAAAAAATCCGTCCCGCGGGACGGATTTTTTCTTTCACGTTTTCACGACTCTTTTCTTGCCGCACTTCGGGCACGTGAGCTCGACCTTGCCGATGTTTTTCGGCACGCGGCAGTACGCGCCGCAGGAGCAGCGGACGTATTTGTGCGCCTTGTCGGCGCGGCGTGCCTTCGCGCCGCGGATGGCGTTCGCCTTCGGCGTCCACCAGGTCAGAAACTTCGCGTTCTCGGCCTGACGGCGCGCGAGATTGCGCGAAAAAATGCGGATGAGCACGATGAACATCAGCACCATCGACACAAAGTACAGCGCTTGGGAAACGCCCTGCACGCGGATGATCGAGCTCAGAATGCTCACGCCCAGCTCAAGGATCACGAGCGCCCAGTTCAGCGCATCTACGCCATTGCGGCCATACATAAAGCGGTAAAGGGCATCGCGGAATTTGTTCACAAAAAACACTCCTAAAATCTTGATGCTGCCATTCTACACGCTTTTTCGACCCCCGTAAAGGCGTTTGAACAAAAGTTTACAGAATGGAAAAGAGTAAACGCAAACCGCTCGCCCCCGTCAGTCGCCTTACAGGGGGGGCAAGGGGGGCCACGCCCCCCCAAAAAGCCTCGCAGAGTTTCGCCGCTCCGCGGCGAAATAAAATGAAATCGTAAATCCTGACGACATGTGCGTCAGGATTTACACTTCTCGCTCCGCAAACGTGCGCGCCTACGGCGCGTGCGCTGCCGCGGAGCGCAAAAAGCTAAAACGAAAGCCCCGCTGAGCGGGGCTTTCGTTTTAAGCATTAAAGTCCGTTGGTGTAACGATACAGGAACGTCACGGCCTCGGCGCGGTTGCAGGAAGCATACGGGGAGAACGTCGTGGCGCTGGTGCCGGTGGTGATACCCTTACCGACGGCCCAGAGGATGGCCTTGTAGTAGCTCGCCTCGCTCGTGGCGCCCACATCCTTGAACGGGTTGGAGTAGTAGCCGCTGGGCTGACCCGCGTAGCGGTACAGGAAGGTCACGATCTGGGCACGGGTGCAGACCTGATCGGGGGAGAACGCCGTGGTGCTGGTGCCGGAGGTGATGCCCTTCTGGCTGGCCCACAGGATGGCCTTGTAGTAGCTCGAGTGCGTGACGGCGTTGACATCACGGAACGGGTTGCGGGTGGTGGTCGGCTCCGGGCTGCCGGCGGCGCGCCACAGGAACGTCACGATCTCGGCGCGGGTGCAGGACTTGTACGGGGAGAAGGTGGTGCTGGACGTGCCGTTGGTGATGTTCTTGCCGACGGCCCACTTGACGGAGTTGTAGAAGTAGTCGGTGGTCTTGACGTCGATGAAGTTCATCGTCTGGCCGATCTTGATGGCCACGGTGCCGGTGAGCTGGCGGGTGCCGGTGCCGGTCGTGCCGTAGCGGGCGTAGATGGTGAACGGGATGTAGACGGTCTCGCCGGTCTTGGCGTAGCGGCTGGCGAGGAACGCGACGTCGCTGAGCGCATTCTGGCTGGCGGTGGCGCTGTAGTAGAACTTGTCAGTCGTCTTGACGGAGCCGCCGTAGTTGTAGCCGCTGTAGTAGGTGTAGAGCGAGCCCTCGTTGACGGCGGAGACGGCGCTCTGGTCAAAGGTCACGTAGTCGATGGTGTAGTTGCTGCTGTAGCCCTTGGTGGAGTGCAGGTAGCTGAGGAAGTCGCTCTCGTCGAAGCGGACGCTGTCGCCCTGAGAGACGGTGTACTTGATGTCCTCGCGCACGAGGTTGACGACGACGCTGCCGGAGTAGCTCACGGTCGTGCCGCGGCTCGTGGAGGAGCTGGAATAGCGGGTCGCGTACAGGGTGAAGTTCAGCGTGATGGTCTTCGCGGTGGTCTTGTCGTTGGGGACGAACGTCACGCTATCGAGGTTGGTGACCTTGGTGCGGGTGTTGAACGCGCCGGAGGAATTGCTGGTGGACATGGCGGTGCCGCCATAGTACAGCGTGCCCTGCGCGGTGGTGGGCAGGGAGAAGGTCACGTAATCGAAGGTGACATAGGGATAGGACTTGCTCTTGCTGGCGTCGCCGCGGGCCTCAGCGACCTTGTTCATGAAGTCGTTGAAGTCGCTCTGCGCGAACTGGACGGTCTCACCGGCCACGCCGTTGTAGTTGATGTTGTAGTTCTTCTGGTAGACGCTGATGGTGCCGCAGTAGAGCTTATTGTCGGTGCCCTGCGTCACGACATACAGCGTGCACTTGCCATTGATGAAGTTGGTGTCGGTCAGGGAATAGAGATTGGCGGCGGCAGTGGTGGGATAGTATTTCTGGGTGCTGCCGTTGTTCCAGTCGACAGGCTCGGTGTTCACACCGGCAACATAGTAATACCTTGCGCCGGAGGGAACCTGAACGTAATAGCGATAGGTGTTGCCGTAAGCCGCGACCGGCTCGGGATACTGGTCGGCATAGGTGGTCGAGCTGGGCGTTACGGGAACGTTAAACGTAACGCTGTAGGTCTTGGGAACGTTAGAATTGGCAACGCGGGTGGTCACGGTGGCGGTGAACTTTGCAGTGCCGATGCCGGAGAGGTTTGCCTTGAAGTAAAGATAGCCGGAGCCGCCGGCGGGATAGTTGTACGAAGCATTGCTCGTGCCGACGCCGTAGGCAGCGGTAGAGGCGACCTGAGTGACGCCGCTGAGGGAATAGACGGTCTCGTAGGTGTAGGCGGTGCTGTAGGTCTTGTTGATGGCGGCCTGCGCGGCGTTAACAAGATCACTGTAGCTGTAGTTCACAGAAGTGCCGTTCTGAACAGCACTGAGGGTCGCCTCGATCAGGGCGCCGGTAACGGGGATGTTCTGCACATAGTCCTTGCCCTTATAGGTCGCCTTTGCGGTGACAGTGGTAGAGCCGCTTGCTCTGAGCGTTACCGTCGGCGCGGCGGTCGTCTGGTTCGCCACAGTTGCGATGTTGAGGTTGGCGGAAACAAAGGAGTAGGTCGGGACGACCATGCTGGCGGAAGGTGAGGTATTCACAAAGTTCGCCGCCAAAGTCGCGGTCTGACCGATCTGCGTCAGCGTAACGCTTGCGGGGACGACAGTAAAGGTATAGGTGTCGGGAAGGCTCTTGACCGTGATGGGGTCACTCGTCTTAGCGAGCTTATCGCCCTCGCTTGCCTTGCAGTAAACAGAGTAGTCGGTCGCGGTCGCAACGTTTGCGGGGACCGTCCAGACGAGGGACTTACCCGTGCCGATCGGAGTCTCGGCTTTGTCGCCGATCTTGTAGAACCACGCATAGGTGGCGGCGTTGCTGAGACCGGTGGAGGTGGCGGTGAGCGTGGTCTTGCCGCCGGAGATGACCTCGGTAAGGCTTGCCTTTGCGGTCACGGTGGCTGCCGTAGTCGTAACTGTGATTTTGGTTGAGAGCGGAGTCGCTGCCGTCGTCTTTACCGTCAGTTTACCTGTGGAAGCGTTATAGGTGGGCTTGTTCGTCGTATTATCGATCACATAGCCAGTTGCGGCGGCAGACCACTTGTTGTCGCCTTTGATGTCCTCGCCCTCAAGAAGGGAGATGTTGACCGTGCCGTTCGTCACAGAATAGGTTCTGCCGTTGAAGGTGACGGTGGTGATGTCGCCCGGGAGAAGCTCGTCAGCAATGCCAAATGCTTCGCTTTCCACTCTCTTCGTTGTGGTTCTGGTGACTTGCTGATCATCGACAGTTACCTTGTACTGAATCAACAAATCGCAAAAAACTTTCATGCTTTCAACCTTGCTGGAAGCAGTCAAGGTGCCTGTCGTGGAGCTCGTACCCGCTGCACCGTCAAAGTTGGGGGTATTCCAACTATAGCCGATTACGCTAACATCAGTGCCAGTTAAGCTCCCATCTGTAACGGTAGGAGACGTCGCCGTGACAGTGAAAGTAGTGGTGTCACCTCTCTTAAGAGATTCTGCCGACTTGGTAATGGCGTATGTGCCACCAACCTCAACCCCGTCTGCCCTTGCAGGCACAACGACGAGGCTCAGGACCAATGTAATATCCAAAAGCAAGTAGAGAAATTTTTTCATGTGATCTTCATCCTTTCGTGTTTGTTGTTGTCGGCTCCGCGCGCACAGAGCCTTTCTCATACATGGTATTTTACCATGCCGCGGGAAATAAGGGAACAGGAAAATGGAAAATTCATAAATTCTTTATCTTCCCTCTTCGCCCAGTTTCCCTTTGCTTCCTTAATTAGACGCAAGAAACGTCTGTTTTGTTTCACGAAACCCGAAAATTTCCCAAAAATTTTTTACGCCGCGAAAAAACGCACATACACGAACACCCCCAGAGCGATCTGCGCAAGTAAGATCGCCGGAATGCCGAACTTGAAGTACCAGTGCCGCGTTTTGTGGTGAAAGACCCTCATTGCGAAAAGAGCACCCGCGCTGCCGAGCAGCAGCGCGAGTGCAAATAGAGTCTTTTCGGGCACGCGCCGCGCGCCCTGAATCTTGGCGCGGCGCTTGTCTGCGCCGTAGACGCAGAACGTCAGAATATTGATCGCGGCGAGATAGATGACAAAATATCTCACTTTTCGAGCTTGCTGAGCTCCACAGCCGCCGCCGCGCCGAGGCGCGCGTTGTTGAACACGAGCTGGATGTTGGAATCCAGGCTGTCGCCGCCGGTCAGGTCCTTGATCTTGGCGAGCAGATACGGCGTCGTGGCCTTGCCGTGGATGCCGTCCTTCTTCGCGTCCTCCACGGCCTCGGCAATGGCCTTGTCGATGACTTCCTTGTCCATGGAGTACTCTTCGGGAATCGGGTTCGTGACGAGTAAGCCGCCGCGCAGACCCAGCTCGCGCTTGACGTGGAACGCCTTGGCCAGCTGCTCCGGCGTGTCGAGCTCGTAGTCGACGCCAAAGCCGGACTTGCGCGTGTAGAACGCAGGCAGCTCGCTCGTGCCGTAGCCGATGACGGTCACGCCGTGGGTCTCGAGATATTCGAGCGTCAGACCGAGGTCGAGGATGGACTTCGCGCCCGCGCAAACGACCATGACGGAGGTGTTGGCCAGCTCTTCAAGGTCAGCGGAGATGTCGAACGTCTCCTGCGCGCCGCGGTGCACACCGCCGATGCCGCCGGTGGCGAACACGCGGATGCCCGCCATGTCGGCGATCATCATCGTGGTGGTGACGGTGCACGCGCCGTCCTTGCCCTGCGCGACGAGCACGGGCAGGTCGCGGCGGGAAGCCTTCGGGATGCCCGCGCCGGTGCGGCCGAGGTAGTCGATCTCTTCCTTGGAAAGGCCCGCCTTCAGGCGTCCGCCGATGATGGCGATGGTCGCGGGCACCGCGCCCGCGTCGCGAATGATCTGCTCGACCTTGAGGGCGGTCTCCACGTTCTGCGGGTAGGGCATGCCGTGGGAAATGATGGTGGATTCGAGCGCCACGACGGGCTTACCGGCGGCAAGGGCCTCGGCAACCTCGGGGGCGATATCCAGATACTTGTTCATCGTTAAAATCCTCCTGTAAAGTAATAGGTGAAAGTTTCACGTTTACCTTTTGAGGTAAGGTTGTATGATAACATACAACTTGTCAAAAGTCAATACAAAGCGGGGCTTGAATTTGCACGGGAAGTGGCATATAATACCTCTATTATCCCGTGAAAACCCACAAAAGGAAGGAAAATTATTATGGAACGAGTGAGAATTGCCGCGCTCTTCGCCGACAAAGAGCAGTACGGCGGCGCAAGCGTCACCGTATGCGGCTGGGCGAAGACCATCCGCGATATGAAGACCTTCGGATTCATCGAGCTGAACGACGGCTCGTGCTTCCGCAATTTGCAGGTCGTGATGGATGCGAATTCTCTTTCTAATTATAAGGAGATCGCCGCGCAGAACGTGGGCGCCGCGCTCATCGTGCGCGGCACCGTCGTGCTGACGCCCGAGGCCAAGCAGCCGCTCGAAGTCAAGGCAACAGAGATCGAGGTCGAGGGCGTGTCCTCCCCCGACTATCCCCTGCAGAAAAAGCGCCACAGCGTCGAATATCTGCGCACCATTCAGCATCTGCGCCCGCGCACGAACCTCTTCTCCGCGGCGTTCCGTGTGAGAAGCGCGGCGGCCTACGCCGTGCACGAGTTCTTCCAGAGCCGCGGCTTCGTCTACGTCAACACCCCCATCATTACCGGCAGCGACTGCGAGGGCGCGGGCGAGATGTTCCAGGTCACGACGCTCGACCTTGAGAACCCGCCGAGAACGCCCGACGGCAAGGTCGATTACAGCAAGGACTTTTTCGGCAAGAAGACGAGCCTGACCGTCTCCGGCCAGCTCAACGCCGAGAACTTCGCTATGGCGTTCGGCGACGTTTACACCTTCGGCCCCACGTTCCGCGCCGAGAATTCCAACACCGCGCGCCACGCCGCCGAGTTCTGGATGATCGAGCCGGAGATGGCGTTCTGCGACCTCGACGGCGACCTTGAGGTCATGGAGGCGATGGTCAAGCATATCATTCGCCGCGTGATGGAGCGCTGCCCGGACGATCTCGCGTTTTTCAACAGCTTTGTCGACAAGGGTCTGCTGGAGCGTCTCCAGCACGTCGAGAGTTCCGACTTTGGCCGCGTGACGTATACCGAGGCCGTCAAGCTCTTAAAGGAGAGCGGCCAGAAGTTCGACTACCCCGTCGAGTGGGGCATCGACCTTCAAACCGAGCACGAGCGTTACCTGACCGAGCAGATCTTCAAGCGCCCCGTGTTCGTCACGGACTATCCGCAGGAGATCAAGGCGTTCTATATGCGCCTCAACGACGACGGCAAGACCGTCGCGGCGGCGGACTGCCTCGTTCCGGGCATTGGCGAGATCATCGGCGGCAGCCAGCGCGAGGAGCGCATTGAGCTGCTCGAAAAGCGCATCCGCGAGCTCGGCATGAATCCCGAGGACTACTGGTGGTACTGCGACCTGCGGCGCTACGGCTCCTGCCGTCACGCGGGCTTCGGCCTCGGCTTCGAGCGCATGGTGATGTATTTAACGGGCATCGGCAACATCCGCGACGTGGAGCTGCATCCCCGCACCGTGGGCAACGCAGACTTTTAATTCTTCAAAAAACAAGGGACACGGTTTCCGTGTCCCTTGTTTTTTGAGAATTACACCGCTTCGTGCCTTGCCGCCCAAAGGGCGGCTTCGACACGCGCGGAGCGAGAAGAGTTTTTTTGCACGCGCATGTCGCGCCAAAAAACGATCCGAAATCATTTCGCGTCTGCGGATGCGAAAAGCTGTGACGCTTTCATTATTTGTGGTAAATAGTTACAAATGGGAACAAAAGCTCGAAAAGCGTAGTCAAAAGAAGTGAAGTCTGCTATAATGACCGCGCAGTTTTGAGAGAGGAGATTTTGACATGAAACACTTTTTTGCACTGCTGCTCAGCGCGCTGATGGTGCTGTCGCTGCTGACTGCCTGCGGCGATAAGACGACGCCGTCCGACGGCGACGATCAGACCGTCACGGACGAGAATGGCAGCGACACCGACAACAATACTGACGATACAACTGACCCCTACGACGCCGTGCGCAACTACTGGTCCGAGGACCAGCTCACGCAGGCCTGGGGGCCGGATCAGGTGGTGGAGCACCTCTTTTTCCACCCGATCATCGCCTATCCGCAGTGGGCCTTCCACGACTGCAATGCCTCGCAGGATCAGCGCTACGGCCTCGACGACTGGATGGTGACGGTCGACGAATACAACAAAATTTTGCAGTCCGTGTACGACAAGGGCTACATCTTAGTCGCGATGGAAGACGTCTGGAGCGAGGTGACGGACGAGACCGGCACGCATATGGTGCGAAACACCCTGATGCTGCCAGAGGGCAAAAAGCCGCTCGTCATCAGCTTTGACGACGTGAACTACTACCCCTATATGCTCGACGAGGGCTTCACGAGCAAGCTCGTCGTCGGCGAGGACGGCGAGATCTGGGCGCAGTGCACCGATCCGTACACAAATGAGACCTTTTTGACCAAGGAACTCGACGCGACGCCCATTCTCGACCAGTTTGTCTACGAGCACCCCGACTTTTCGCTGAACGGCGCGAAGGCCATCTTCTCACTGACGGGCTATCAGGGGATACTCGGCTACCGCACGCAGGATGACCGCGACATCGCGGCAGATTCGCCCGACCGCCCCGCGTTCGATGCCTACCGCGCGAGCGAGATCGAAGCGGTCAAGCCCGTGATTCAGCGTCTGAAGGAGACCGGTTGGACGTTCGGCAGCCACACCTGGGGCCACATCCGCCTCGACACCAAACCGCTCCAGACCGTCATCAACGACACCGAGCGCTGGGCGGACGAGGTCGGCTCGCTCGTCGGCCCCACGCAGATTTTGTTCTATCCGCACGGCGGCCGTCCCGACGGCGACGACTGGCACCAGACCGGCGAGCGCTTCAAGTACCTGCAAAGCCAGGGCTTCCGCATCTTCGCGAGCGTCGGCACGAGTTCGTTCAGCTATGTGAAGCCCGACATTTCCGCCGTCATCTGCGACCGTCTGCATCCGGACGGCACCACGCTGCGCCACTCGCGCAGCCGCTATCTGCAATTCTATAACGCCGAGGACATCATGGATACGCAAGTCCGTCCTGATCTCGGCGTAGACTGGTGAGGAGGCGTTTTTATGGCAACGTTAGAAGAACTCAAGGCGAAGGCCGTCGCCATGCTGGACATGGCGTATGTGCCGTATTCCCACTTTCCCGTGGGCGCGGCGCTCGAATGTGAGGACGGCGCGGTCTTCACCGGCTGCAACATCGAAAATTCGAGCTACGGCCTGACGAACTGTGCCGAGCGCACCGCGGCGTTCAAGGCCGTGAGCGAGGGGCACCGGCGCTTCAAGCGCATCGTCATCGCTGGGCGCAGCGACGACTACTGCTACCCCTGCGGCGCGTGCCGTCAGGTGCTCTACGAGTTCGGGCCCGACATGGAGGTCGTGTGCCTGAATAAGGACAACGAAGAAAAGCACCTGCACATCAAGGAGCTGCTCCCCTACGGCTTCGACCAGACGTGGCTTGCAATCGACGAAAAATAACGAAAAAAGAGAGCGGCGCTGCCGCTCTCTTTTTTCTTCGTTTCAGTTGCTTCCAGAGGAAGAGGCTCCAATCGTCACCTCGCCGCTCATCGTTTCGATCGTAAGCTCGCTCACCGCGCCGCCGTCGAGCGCGGGCACGGTGTAGTGTGTTTCGCGGTCGCCGCAGGCGATGAGCGTGCCTTCGCGCTCGGTGAGCGCGGAGCGGAACGCGCCGCTTTTCGTTTCATAGTCGAGAGTAAAGCCGTCCTGCGCGGGAAGGGTCAGATAGATGCTACCGCTCTCCGTTTCGGCATCAAGGCGCAGCGCACGCTCGGTAGCCAAAATCAGGTCACCGCTGACGCTTTCGAAGTCCAGCGCGCCGAGCGCGCCGGCGATATCCACCTTGCCGCTCGCGGTTTCGATCTCGGCACTCTCCGCATCGCCCGCCAGCTCGATCGCGCCGGAGACGGTCGAGAGCTCGATTTTCCCCCATGTGCCGTCCACCACGCCCACGCTACCGTTCACCGTCTCGATCTCGACCGTGGGGCAGGTTGCGCACATCACGCGCGCGTCGCCGCCGACGGTCGAAAGCTTGATGCTGCCGGAAACGTCCGCGCCCACGATGGTGTAGGCGTCCGTTGTTTCGACTTCGATCTCCTCAAAGTGACCGGCGCTGACCAGTTCCCTCGGAAGTCCCACGTCGAGGTGCTTTTCCCCGTTGTAGCTGCCGCGGTAAGCGTCGCCGAGGAAGCGGATGCGCAGCGTGTCGCCGTCGATCGCGCAGACCATCTTCTCGCTCTCGGCGAGTGGCGCGGCGGATTCCTCCTTCACGCTGATCTGCGCGCTCTGCTCGGCGGCATAGATGTTCACGCCGCCGCTGCGCCACGAGATGTCGATCTTGCGGATGTCTTCGCTCTCGCCGATGCTGAGCACCGCGCCCGGGTGGAGCTCTTCGCTCCCCTCCGCCTGCGTGCAGAAGGTGTAGGTCGCGCTGCTGCCGTCCCAGAGCGCGTCGACGGCGAAAATGCCGTCGCTTTGCGGCAGTTCTGCGCGGAATGTGCCGTTATCCTGCCGCTGGGCGGTCACGGTCTCGGACGACATGCCGGTGCTGCCCCAGGCGTCGGACGGCCAGCAGCGGAGACTGACGGAATCGGGCGAATTATCGCCGAAATCGAGCGTTACGGTGTAGAAATAGGCGGCCGACACTGTAAAGGGCATTTCCAGTACAGGCGTGATGTCACGGTAGGTTTCGTCCAGCGGGTGCGCGCCGCAGGCAATGACGGTCATGCTCTGTAGGCCCTGGGGGTAGGTCCAGTCGTAGCTGCTGCTTTTGAGGGTGACGCTGCAAGCGTTTGCGCCTGTCACCGTCAGTGTCGGCGGGGTTTGGCGCGCGGCCTCGTCTGTGCTTTTTTCGCCGCAGGCGGCGAGGGAAAGGGCCAGCGCGAGGGGGAGCAGAATGGAAAGGAGCTTCTTCATCGTTCGTTCCTCATTTCTTTCGGATACTTCTATAGACGTATGATAGCCGAAAAAGTTCCCGCGCACAACGAGGGATCGTTGCACACAACGCGGCAATTTGTTGTATCGTGAATTCTAATACCGGAGGCGGTACAACTTTTTGCCGCGTTGTGTGCAACGCTGCTTCATGATACGGCGTATCATGAAAAGGCAAATCATGCATCAGTGTTCCCGCGTTTGCAGGGGGGTGTGGGCTGCCTTTTCCAACATTATCAAAATTTGGGGGAAAGAGCATGGAGACGACAACAAATTACAAACTTCCGCAATGGGTCAAGGCGGACCCGATCAAAATGCAGGACTTCAATGCCGCGTTTGCGAGCATCGACGCGGCGCTCAAGGCGGAGACCGACGCGCGCAGCGAGGCCGACGGCACGGCGGCGGAGCGCATCACGGCATTGGCGCAGACGATCGCAAACGGTAAAATCTGCCGCATCAAATACGGCAGCTACGCCGGCAATGGTCTGAGCGGCGCGGAAAATCCCAACAAGATCGACTGCGGCTTTTACCCGCTGCTTGTGATGGTGAGCGAGCAGAGCGACACGCAGCACTGGGCGCTGCGCGGCGTCAGCGGGTTTTACAACTCGAATAACCGGGGCAACGCGGCGATATGGGACAACAGCAGCGTAAGCTGGTTCTGCCAGCAGGAAGAGGATCAGTATTTCGCCCCGCCTACCATCCAGTTCAATGAGGCGGGCAAAACATATTATTATGTGGTGCTCGGCTGCGACGCGGACTGAGACGCAGAAAAACAAAAAACAGCCCCCGGCTCAAAAGAGCCGGGGGCTGAAACTCTATTCAGAGATTTTTTGCGCTTACGTCAATGATTAGTTGGCGTAGTAAGCGTTGAGAACACCAGAATCAGTGAGCTTGCCAACAGTGCTGTCGATGGTGAGGGTGATGGAGTCGGGACCGAAAGCGGTGAGCTTGGCGGTAGAGACGCCGAACTCAGCAGCAGCACCATTAAGGGTGATGGTGTAGGTGCCATTAACGGGATTCTTAACAGTCTTGGCGTAGGACTGGAGAACAGCACCGGTGTCCTTATTCACGATGTTCAGGGTGTAGGTGTAAGAGGTAGCGAGAGGATCGGGGTTGGTGGAGGTGTCGACCTTGTTCACAGCGTAAACCTGGAGCGCCAGACGGTTGAGGGTGGCGGAGGTGCCAGCGGGATCAGCGTTGTAAACAACGATGACGTTCTGCGTGGTGACATCGCCGAGAGCCAGAGGCATCTTGGTCAGGCCGTCAACGCCGTTGCCGGAAACCGTGTAGAACTTGTCGCCAGTGATGGTGCCATCGACATAGTCGGTGTAGACAGAGTTCTTGTAGGTGTCCTTGTCAGCGCCCACGATGGAGTCGACCTTAACGGTGTAACCGGCGTAGGCAGCAGCCATGGGATAGCCGGTGAAGGCGGTGATGGCAGCGGTGGTGGAGGACTCAGTGCCGATCGCAGCGATGGCGACATAATCCTTGACGTAGTTGTTGCTCAGAGCGACCTTGAAGAGACCGCCGGCGACCTTATTGGTAGCCTGGGTTCTGAGGGCGTTGAGCAGGGTGAGGACGATAGCGTCGTCCTTGGAGCCGTAGATGTTGCCCTTCACGCCGTCAACGTAGCCGGGGATGGTGTAGACACCGGTCTTGGCGTCATAGGAGACCTGCTCGTTGGCATAGTAGAAGAGGCTGGTGACCTTGGCGGCAACGGGATCGGCGATGACGTAGACGTAATCGGCGACCTTATCACCGTTCAGATCAACGAAGTCGACCTCAGCCTGAGCATAGTTGTCGATGTTGCCGAGACCAACGATGGACTTGAAGGTGTAGGGATTGGTAGTGTTGTTGCGGACCAGGAAGACGGTGGCATCGTCAACGATCAGGTTTTTGCCGTTGTACTGGGTGTTCTTGCTGACGAACAGGTTCTCGTTGAAGAACTTGGCGTCAACACCGGTAGCGACTTCGACAGCGGCGAGAGTGCCGTTTGCCTGGGTGGTGAACTGGAAGAGGTGGCCGTTCAGGATACCGTTGACATCACAGACAGCGTTGGTGTTGATGTAGGAGTCAACGTAGAAGTAGTCACCATCAACCTTCATGACCTTGTTCTGGATGCCGGTGCTGTGGGTGACCTTACCGGTCGCAATCTTGGGGGCCACAACGCCGGAAGCAGTATCGTCGAAGTAGGTCATCTTGCTCAGGTCGACCACAGCGGTGGTGCCGTCCATGTAGGTGACATTCGCCTTAGCAACGCCGGAACCGTCCGCAGCGTTGCCAGCCCACCAGATGGAGTTGATGACGCCGTAGCTGGTAGCAGCAGCGATCTCAACGTTACCGATGAGGTTGTTGTACTGATCGAAGAACCAGGTGAACTTGTTGGTGCTGGCCACCGCGTTGTCGAAGTAGAACTTGGCAGCATCGTCATAGACAGTGCCCTCGACGTTGTGCTGCTTGGCGTTGTAGTAGATCACGCTCTGAGCGCCGTCAATGGAAGTGGCCTTGGAAACGATCTCGCCGTACTTGTCAGCGGCGGTCTTGATGAGGCCGCTCTCGGTAGCGTTGTTAGCAGCGTTGGTGTAGGCGTTCAGGAGAACGTAATCGCCGACAGCATACGGATACGCATCCTCGCCGTTGGTGAGGGTGAGCGTGGTAGCAGCAGTGGATCCCTTGGTGGCATAGACATCGAGCTTGATGGTAGCCTCGGTGCGCAGGTGGCCCTGAGCGTCATAAGCGGCAGGAGCAACATAGGTGACCTTGGCGAGGAAGGTGTCGATCATGACGATGGTATCGTCATAGACCTCAACCAGACGGCCCTGAGCACCCATCTTGGTGACGGTGTCGGTCAGGTTGACCGTGTAGGTCGTGGGCTGCTTCTGGCCGTTGACATACAGGGTGTAAGCGGTGTCGACCTTCAGGCCAGCGTCGTGAGCGACGTCGCACTCAGTAACAGCCTTGGTGTAGGTCAGGTTGGGCTTCTCAACGAAGGTAGTGCCCTTGTCGCCGGTGTTGTAGGTCCACTTGGTGGCGGGACGGCCCCACTTGTCGGAGGACTTAGCAGAGTCGAGCTTGAAGTTCTTCTCACCGAGGCTGTTGTTCTTGGCACCGATGACCTTATCGGTCACATAGCCGAAGGCCGGGGTGTAGGTGACCTGAGCCTTCTGGATGCCCTGGAACAGGAGCTCAGCGACCAGCTCACGGGAAGCGGGAGCGTTCAGGTCGGTGGTCTTCGCCACTCTGTCCAGAACGCCGAGCTGCTGCGCGGTCTGCGCAACATGGAGCGCCCAGTCAGCGCCGGAGAACTCGTTGTTCTTGTCGTAACCGACAGCGCGGAGGATCATGGCGAGGACTTCATAGCCGGTGACCTTGCCGGACGGCTTGAAGGTGCCATCGGGATAGCCCTTGACGAGGGAGGCGTTGGCGCAGTAGCCGATGTAGCCCTGAGCCCAACCGGCACCAGCCATGTCGCTGAACTTGTTATAAGTGGCATAGAGGCCGGACTTATCGTTCTTGGCGACGTCGGCAGTGTAGATACGATAGACGATCGTAGCTACCTCAGCGCGGGTGATGTTGCCCTCGGGCTTGAAGGAACCATCCTCATAACCCTTGAACACACCCATGCCATTCAGAACGGCAACAGACTCAGCGTAATCATCGCTGATGCTCTTGTCATCCTTGAAGGCGTTGGCGCTGACGGCCAGAGACAGAGTCATGACCAGAGCCAGCACCATTGCGAGTAACTTTTTCATAGATGTTACTCTCCTTTCATAAATTTCCATCTTCTCGCGGCCGAACACCCGCCGTCTCTCCCGCTTTCCCGTGGTTGCCGCCAAAATTTGCAAATCCTCAAATTGTTGCAAGAACGATAAAGAATCGCAAAAAATCGGCAGAATCAACGCAAAAAACGTTCAATTCAGTGGATATCGCATCCCCTTAGGATTTTCGCCTTTCCTTGTATTCCAGCGCTTTGCGGTCTTATCGTGGTAGTGGTTTGGTAGCGGTCCAAAAATTTAAAGTGCGGTTTTTCCTGTGATACCAACGGTTTGCAGAATCGCTACCATGGTAGCGCACCCGTTTCACTTAAAAAAAGACGGTGCAGCTGAGCTGCACCGTCTTCTGAAATTTATGATGGAATTTTCGGAATTTTACACGTTAAAGCGGAAGTAGATCATGTCGCCGTCCTTGACGACGTACTCCTTGCCCTCGCTGCGCAGCAATCCCTTTTCCTTTGCCGCCGCGACGCTGCCGCAGCGGATCATGTCGTCGAAATTGATCGTTTCGGCGCGGATGAAGCCGCGCTCGATGTCGGAGTGAATTTTGCCCGCGGCCTGCGGAGCCTTGGTGCCGTTTTTGATGGTCCAGGCGCGGCACTCGTCCTCGCCGTAGGTCAGGAACGAGATGAGGCCGAGCAGCGCGTAGGAGCACTTGATCAGGCGGTCGAGGCCGGACTCCTGAATGCCGAGCTCCTCGAGGAACATCGCGCGGTCCTCGCCGTCGAGCTCGGCGATGTCCTGCTCGAGCTTGGCGCAGATCGGCAGCACCTGCGCGCCCTCGCGGTCGGCGAGCTCCTTGACCTGCTGGAGATACTGGTTGCCGTCCTGATTCGCAAAGCCGTCCTCGTCCATGTTCGCGGCGTAGATGATGGGCTTGAGGCTCAAAAGATCGGCGGTCGCGATGAGCTCAGCGTCGTCGGACGAAACCTCGAACGTGCGCGCGCTCTTGCCCGCGTCGAGGTGCTTGGCGAGAGCAGAGAAGAGCTCGACCTCGTGCAGGAACTTCTTGTCGCCCTTGGCCATCTTCGTCGCCTTTTCGACGCGGCGGTTGACCATCTCAAGGTCTGCCATGATGAGCTCCAGGTCGATGGTCTCAATGTCGCCCAGGGGGTCGACGGGGACGTTCGTGCTCGCGTCGGCCACGACGTGCATGATGTTTTCATCGTCGAAGCAGCGCACAACGTGCACGATGGCGTCCGTGCGGCGGATGTTCTCTAAGAACTTGTTGCCGAGACCCGCACCCTGGCTTGCGCCCTTGACAAGACCCGCGATGTCGACAAATTCGATGACGGCGGGGGTCTTCTTTTTGGGGCGGTACATCTCGGCGAGCTTATCGAGGCGCTCGTCGGGAACGGCCACCATGCCGACGTTCGGCTCGATGGTGCAGAAGGGGTAGTTGGCGCTTTCCGCGCCCGCGTTGGTGATCGCGTTGAAGAGAGTGGACTTGCCGACATTCGGCAGTCCGACAATACCTAATTTCATAGCTTTCTCTATCTCCTTAAAAAGTCTTGATTTTCAAGGGCTTCCGGAATCTGGCACACTTGGCTTACGCCATTTTTACGCCATTTTCGCATGGACTTATATGCTAGGAAACCCTGCCTGATTCGAATTGCCGCACAGCCTGATCCAAAGATTCGGATGTGACATGGACGTAACGGTCCATCGTTGTCTTTATACTTGCGTGCCCAAGCAGCTTTTGCAGCACCTTGGGCTGCACGCCGCATTCAATCGCTCGTGTGGCGTAGGTATGGCGTAAAGCGTGCATACAGAATTTTTCAATTTCCGCTTCGTCACATAGCTTATAAAGGTGGGTATCATAGGAACTGTTTTTCGCCGGTTCCCCGGTACGCCAGTTGATAAAGACAAGATCGCGCATGACCAGCCGGGAGATTGCCCCCGTTCTCCGATCAATATATTCCAGTGTTTGCGAGAGCAGCGGAGATTCCTTTTGCCAAGGGCGCTTGTCCTTGATTTCTTTCAGAATTTCATAGGCCCGATCTGTCAGCGGGATGGTGCGATAGCTTTGCTGCGTTTTGGGAGGACCTGCGCGCCAAAAGTGCTGCTTGTGGCGGTACTCCAACGTTTTATTGACCGTGAGCGTGCGCTTTTCAAAGTCAATCGCATCCCACGTCAACCCGATCATCTCACCGGTACGCAAACCGGTTTCAAGGATCAGCGCGTACTGATTGTAGTTGTGGGAACGTTTCGCAACTTCAAGAAATCTGATTTGCTCATCCCGCGTTAAAAAATGAATGTCGTCCGGCGCTCGGACCGGCTTTGTAAAACGCACACTGTCCATCGGGTGCTTGGCAATCAGATCATTCATTTTCGCAGCTTTGAACATCGTACCCATTGTGATATAGGTCTGCCGGATGGTAGACCCTGCATAATCCGCATCCATGGAAAGCAGCACTTTTTTGCAGTGCATGGGCTTCACATCGGAAAGGAGCATTTTGCCGATGATGGGCTGGATATTCTGCTTGTATCGCTCCCGATAATTTCGCAGGGTGTTGGGTGCCAAATCGCCCACAATGTTCTCAATCCAAAATGAAAACCATGCGTCAACCGTCGTGTCCGAGGGGCAAAACACATCTTCGTGCTTGTCGGCATATTTCGCCTGCTCGATCCAGTTACGCGCCTCGGGAATCGTCTGGAAATATTTCTCATGTCGTTTTCCTGCTTTGTCTACAAAACGTGCGTGATATAATCCGTCCCTTCTCTGGCAGATACCCTTGCCGCATTCTTTGCCTCGTAAACTTTTACCCATTCGGAAGCTCCTTTCCCACTATGAGAAGAACCCCCTATGCATTTTATAATTGTAGCACAAGGACTTTCTTTTCTCAATAGTGAACTTACCGTCAAATCATCAACTTATGGCTGATATATTGCTCGAACTCCCTGCGTTTGACCAGCTTTTTGGACCCAACATAGAGAACAAACGGGCAATTCGGACTGCGCAGCATACTCTCGATCTTGTTGATCCCAATGTTGCTGTATGGAAACTGAATTGATCCATTTTGTATCCTTTCATTCATTTCGGCTGGTTCTTTTTTGCGCAAGAGAAATGCCAATCTTGTATCAAAACAGCACAAGTAAGGCAGCTGCTGTCAGCCGGCACTCATTCTAAAAGACATAACCAG
>OOCF01000323.1_pt1 | contig 23869 bp, 24 predicted proteins | sample 1671001 | NCBI WGS metagenome assembly OOCF01 (sample SAMN06348112, study PRJEB24527) | human gut metagenome | biome: human gut; feature: ankylosing spondylitis patient; material: feces | host: Homo sapiens | place: China | collected 2015-10
TGGTTCAAGACTACAGGATGTATCTTGATGAGAACTACAAGGCTCGCTACAGCTTTTGTGATTTCATCAAGAGGGAGAGATACTATATCTATCTGTTTCTCGGATTGACTTTCGTCGTCATTCTGGGAATCACAATATATCTGATGGCAATGAGAGAAAATATGTAAGAAAGTAGAATACTAATAATAATTTACAGATATGAATAACAAAAAACAAAGAAACAGGCTATTCACGATGCTGCTGCTCGTGATGGCTATCCTCATGCCTTATGGGGGGGCATGGGCACAGGAGATTCGTAAACCGTCAGTGGGTGACGGTAGTACAGGCAATCCTTACGAAATATCAACGGCTGCGGAACTGGCATGGTTTCGCGCTTATGTGAACGAAGGAAACCTTTCCGTATGCGCCAAACTGACAGACGACATCGACTTAAAAGACTTCTGTCATGCGGCAGATGCTTCAAACAATATAGAGAAGAGCTGGGAACTCATAGGGTCTTATGATTCCTATCCTAATAAAGCATATAAAGGTGTATTTGATGGCAATGGACATACTATCAGCAACCTATATATTAAAGTCCAACGAGAAGGTGTTGGCTTCTTTGGTTGTGCAAGAGGTGGTTCTATTAAAAACATCACCTTTGATAATGCACAGGTAGAAAATACTGGAAATGATTATAATTATTCGATGACAGGAATAGTTGTAGGTGCAGGATTTGCAACTTTACAAAATCTCAAAACCCTAAATAACTGTTCAGTCAAATCTGGAGCAAAGAGTCTTGGCGGTATTGCTGGGAATGCCAGAAACTGCAGTAATTTAGAGAACAACGCAACTGTTATCGGAGTTTATGAGGTAGGTGGTATCGTAGGGGTAGTTGATGGCAAGGCTACGCTTTCGTCTTGCGTTAATAACGGAATGGTTACAGGAAATCGTTCCGGAAGATGTGGAGGTATTGTTGGTTCCCTTTATAAGTATACCATTGAAGATTGTGCCAATTATGGTAATGTTACAGGTACTAAAGAAATAGGAGGTATTGTTGGATATGCGTATGGTAATTCTACAATAAAGAGAACTCTTAGCAGCGGCGATATTACATCTCAAGAATCTAGTGCTGGAATAATCGTAGGGAATGCTAAGTCAATAAAAGCCAGCAATATGCTAGCTTACAGCAACAATGCCAAACTTACCATTGATGGTACTATACAAGAATGAGATAACATGAAAACTGTTGGTGAAGGAAATTTGACAATAGATGAAGGAAGCAACTCGGATGAAATAATAAAAGGCTTCACCCAAGAACAGCTTAAGAGTGGTGAGGTAGCATTTTCCCTAAATAGTTTCAAACCTAGTGGTAGTTGGGCTTGGTATCAGAAGTTGGGTGAGAATGGCGATGCATATCCTGTTCTTACTTCTACTGGGGAGAATACGGTCTATGGAGCTTATCATCATGGTGAAAAAGACCGTTTCTTTAGCAATACGGTTATAGCCAATCAGCATTCTGTAGCTTACAACGCTGAGGCTGAAGACGAGGCGAATGGTAACCATGACTTGAGCTATGAGGCTGGTGAATATACTTGGATGGAAGCTGAGGATAAGACACAAGTACCTTCGGTGGCTGTAACTTATACTTGCAAGGTATGTGGAAAGACCAAAACACCGCAAATGACTGTGGAGCATGATGCAGAGCATGACGATGTTGAGGCTACTTGTGCAGAAGATGGTCATAAGTACTATAAGACTTCTTATGCCTTCAATGCCAAGGCTATCTTTAGCAATGCCTATACACAGACATTGCCAGCCCTTGGACATAACATGTCAGGTGAAGTAACCTTCAATGACAGTAAGCACATCTATCAGAAGGGATGTACCAGAAACTGTGGGCATAACGAATATTTTGCCACAAGTGATGCCAGCGTAGCGGCTCAGCCTAATGGTGACGTAACTGCATTCACTGTTGATAAATTCACATTGAATGATGCTACGGCATACGATAATAAGGCTGAGTTTACTGTGACGGATTTGGAATATAACCGCTCATTTAGCCATAATAAGTGGCAGGCGGTTTATGTGCCATTCTCTATTGACTGCAGTCAGTTGTCTGATGAGTATGAGATGGCAACCATCAACAATTTCCATGAGTTTGAGCAGAAAGATGGTACGTATAACATCGTGCTGGAGGTGAAGCCAGTGACAAATGGAGCCACCATACCAGCCCTTACCCCTTGCCTCATTCGCATGAAACAGGCTCCTGCAACAGCTGAAGCTAAGACAATACATTTCTCAGCAACATCGTTTGCCGCTGCTGCTGATAAGAAAATCGATTGTGCTAGCGTTACCCGCTACTATCAGTTCTTGGGTACTCTCAATGCAAAGACAGGCTTTGATACTACAAGTGACTTTGTAATTAACGAAGGTGCACTGTGGAAGGCAGGAAGTGATACGAAGCTTAATCCACAGAGATGGTATCTCAATGCTAGCAACAGAGAAGGAAGCCTGCTGAATCCATCAGTCCAGTTGAGCCGTATCGCCATCCACGTAATTGGTGGTGATGAGACCACAGGCATTGATGGCATCTATGTCAAGACCGACACGGAGGATGTATCATCTTCTCGTCAAGGCATCTACGACTTGCAGGGACGCAAGCTTAGCGTAGAGCCTACGAGTGGTATCTACATCAAGGATGGTAAGAAGTATGTAAAGTAATATGAACCCATTAATAAATTGATAAGTATGACAAAGAAAAATTATATGAAACCAGAGATGCGCAGCTATCAGATAGAGGCTGTCAGCATCTTGGCTGCATCTTCTAATTATGCACGTCCAGAGGATGACCCAGGAGATTTGTATGACCAGATTCCATTTCACAAAGGTGATGACTATTGTAGAAACCCTGAGTAGAAAATGAAATAGTAAAGAATTCCCAATCCATATGGGAGACACTCGAGTCTGGTAAAGTTATATTAATCGTAGTTCGCAATCAAAACGCTAATGGGCTATATGCTATCTTTTGGATAAGCATATAGCCCCTTTGCAATATAACTGTTGGGTGGACTTTATCCCCATTTCTGTCACGGTCACAGTTGTCACAGTTTTTTTCTACAACTGTCATTTCTCATTTTTTAAATCTTTCTCATTTCTGTCCGTCTGCCATATAAAAAGGTTTAAATATCTTAATAAATGATAGTACTATCAGATAATTTGTTTATCTTTGCATTATCCAAAAGTTGGAAAAGTGTAAGAAATAGCCTGAAAAAAGATTGGAAAAATGTATAAAATAGGCTGTTTTTACCTTGGAAAAATGTAATTTAACGGTACAAGTGTATGATTAACAGAAAGATAGATAAATATTTAGATAATTTCTTTCAAGCAACGCATAAAGCATTGTTGCTTACGGGAGCTCGACAGATAGGTAAGACTTACTCAATAAGACAGGCTGCTCAGCGAATCTTTGATGATTTTGTTGAGATCAATTTCATAACTTCTCCTGAGGCTATTGGCATCTTCACTGGAGCCAAAGATGTAAAGGATATGCTGTTTCGTCTGACGGCTTTCGTGCATAAGCCTCTTGTAAAAGGAAAGACACTCATCTTTTTTGATGAAGTGCAGGTTTATCCTGAAGTAGTAACCCTCATCAAGTTTCTGGTTGATGAAGGGAGTTATCGCTATGCCTTAAGTGGTTCTTTGCTGGGTATCGAATTGAATAATTTGCGTTCTGAACCTGTTGGCTATCTGGATGTTAAGGAAATGTTTCCACTTGATCTCCATGAGTTCTATTCTGCTATAGGTTTATCTGCAGATGTTTTGGATGTTATCCGTAAAAACTGGGAAGAAAAGACGCCTGTAGATGATTTTGTACATCATGAATTGATGAGAGCTTTTCGCTTGTATTTGATAATAGGAGGAATGCCGCAAGCTGTTCAGACCTATTTGGATAGCAATAATTTACAGCGTGTGATTGATGTACAGAAGAGTATTCTTTTGGAGTATCAGCGTGATATCATGAAATATAAGATGGATGACAACAATCAAAAGTTGTATATCCAGGAAATATTCCAATTGATTCCTTCTGAATTGAATGCTAAAAACAAGCGTTTTATTCTTAAAAGTTTGAATCAGCAAGCTAGATTTGCTAATTATGAAAATAGCTTTCTTTGGCTTCGGGATGCTGGTGTGGCTCTTCCTACTTACAATGTAGAGGAACCTAAATTACCATTGTTGCTGGCTAAGACAAGAAACCTTTTCAAATTATTCCAAAATGATGTGGGGTTGCTGATCAGTCAGTTTGCTGATGGCATTCAGTTACGTCTTTTAAACGATGAACAGTTTATCAATTTTGGAGCCATCTATGAGAATGTGGTTGCTCAGGAGTTGAAAGCTCATGGCTTTGACCTCTATTACTTTAACAATAAGCGCTTGGGAGAGTTGGATTTTGTGGTGGAGTACAAAGGACAGGTTTTGCCAATAGAGGTGAAGTCTGGTAAGGATTATGACCGTCATAATGCGCTTTCGAATGTAATGGCATCAACAGAATACAAAATTCCTCATGGTTTGGTACTTTGTAATGGAAATGTAGAGACAAAAGGAAAGGTGACTTATGTTCCGATTTACATGCTGATGTTTCTGGAAAAAGATTCTGTTCAGAATATAACCTATAAGATGGATTTGTCAGGATTAAAAGTGTAAAACTCCGGTTCAGGGGAGATTGTCCGTGGATAGACAATCTCCCCTGAGCCCTTTTGTTGGCTCATTTTCAGATTAGGCGGAACAGGGTTAGGGCTCACCGAGGAAGTAGAGGATGTAGGAGACTTGCATCGGGGTGAACTCCTTGCAGTTCTTGCCGTAACCGGTGGCGGCGAGCTTCTGGAGAAGGTCGGGGATGCGCTGAATCCATCGCATCAGGTGAGCACTGGCTACCGCTGGAGTAGCATCGGGAAAATATAGAAGAGCTAGCTCTTGCTTGGTATAACTTCTTAAATCCATAGTTTTGTTTGATTTTTATGAGGGTTATGAATGAGGATGCGGTTCATAAGCTACTGACTTTTGCATCGTAAGTCTCTGGCTTTTGCATCGTAAGTCCTTGGTTTCCGTTTCGGAAGTAACTGGCTTTTGGGTGACAGGGTGACAGGGGTGACAGGGAATTCTGAAGATTTACTCTCGCGCGGGCAGGCAGGAAAAATCAGGCTGAAAGTTCCTGCCTGCCCGCGTGCGAGGCGAAATGTTGAAAAATTCGTGTCACCGTGTCACCCTGTCACCCTGAACCGGATGGAACCGATGGTTTGGAGGAACGGCTAGAAGGGGGCATCATCATCGCATTGTGGCGGGTTGATGCAGACGGATACCTGGTAAGCCTTGATTTCCTCGGCTGTACGGACGATTGCCCTGTAACCACGGCTGTGCTTGGTGCGCATCTTTTCGAATCCGAGATCATTGAAAGCCTTGCCCAGTTTCGAACTGTTCAGCTTCTGTGAGAGGTTGCAACTGATGATCTGCATCGCTCTGGCTATGGACACGAACTCCCCTGTCTCCGCCTCCGTTGGCTTTCGGAAGTAGAGATCCACAAGTTCCTGTTCTAGTCGGGGCGCCTCAAAAGCGCGGTTGTGCCGGTTCTGCTTTTCTATCTCCTCATCGGTGAACCAATAGCGGAAATCACTCTTGTAGAGGGCGTAAGCCTGGGCGTAGATGCCTTCGTAATTGAACGGATGCTCACGGGGCGAGAGGATGCTCTCTATCTCGTAGGGCAGCCAGCGACGGTTACCGGTAGGGTCGCTCAAAAACTCGGGATTGTTGCCCGTGCCGCAGAAGGTGTTGATATGCTTGCGCTGCTCGGCATAATGGCCGTATGCCGCTCTTTCGTTGGTATACTGCATCGTTACCACAGCTTTCAGCTGGTTCAGTTCCGATGGACTCATCGTGTCGAGCTCTTCATAACAGATGAGTGCATACTGCGAAAGGGCGATGATATCATCCTTCGTCATGCGTCTGGCATTCGCCTTCGTATAGAAGTATTGCTTCAGTTCCGGCGGCAGGAGATAGTTGAACCAGGTGGTCTTGTAGGCGCCCTGTCTGCCGATGAACACCAGGATGACATTGTTGACGGCACCTTCGTCTATCCATCCTGCTATCATCGCCACGAGCCATTTCCTGAGGGCTTCACAGAAGGGCATCACGGGGTCTCCCTTCATCTTTACCGTGGCAGCGAGTTCGGCTATATAGTCCTTGTCGCCTTCCTGCCAGGGTGGGAGATTTTCCAGATAATCGGTGAAGGGATTGTAGGGCGGGCTATAGTCGCTCTCGATGACATTGATCATGTCGCTCTTGCTCACCCTTGCGGTTAGCGACATGTTGCTCCATAGCGTATTCAGATTGCGGTCCTGGAGGATTCGCCATTTCTCCTTCAGATACTCGTAGCGCAGGGTGATGAGGTTGAAGCGGAGTTTGATATGCCCGTCGAGGAAGTCTTTGATTTCATCTACGGTGGCATAGGGAATCTTTCCGGTTTCTGCCTTCGCCTTCTGTGGGTGAGTGGTGTTGTCGTAGCACGATTTGAACACCTGTTCTACGTCGTCGTATTCGGGAAACTGCCTGATAGCCCACTGGGTGGCTTCTTTCCTGTCGTACCGTTTCTTAGCCATCATGTAGCCCACCCGCATCACATACTGGTTGTGGTTGCCGGGTTCGTACCTGATCTTTTCGCTTTCCAGCTTGGGTTTGACGATCTGCTCGTAGTAGTCGGCGATGCGTTCCTGTTTCTTTTTCTTCTGGGCGGTCTTGAGCGTAGCCGAATGGAAATGGCTGATTTCCTCGGCGCTGAAGGCTGTGGCTTCAGGATTGAAATAGACTTCGGGGTCGTAGGCGAGTCCGCTGAGCCTTGTGATGTTCTTGCAGAGCGGATCGCTTTCCTTGCCGATGAGATGCGCGTAGTAGTCGTTTCCCATGGCGAAGGCGGCGGGATAATCATCGCCTTCGTAGCGGTAGATGACGCGCAGTCCGTTGCCGCTCATGGTAACGTAGCAGAGCAGGGTGTGGGCATCGTGGCAGATTCTCTCTTTGAGCGAGCGCAGGGTGCCGTCATCCGGTTTTTCTGTGATGTGGTCGAAGTCGACCAGCGACAGATGTGTGAGGCTCCGGATGTTGTCCTTGCCTTTTCCGCCTTCGAAGATGCAGGCTACGGCGAAGAGGGGTGCATCGTGCTTGTACGACTTATTCCCCGTTTTCCGGTAAGACTCGGTGAAAAACCTGAGTTTCTCATCTTCCTTCATGAAGGTTACCAGGCCTTCCAACTGGCCAGGTGAAGGAATCTTGCTGGCCATGTTAATGAATGTACTGATGTTCATCATCTCCTAAAAATTTTATATTGTTATACAATATATGTATCAGTTGTTCGTTTTATTATAGGTAAGCAGATTGTAGTATCTGTTTTACACGATGCAAAGATACTAAAAAGAAAATAAAAAAGAGTTCCCGTAGTGGGAACTTGTAAATAAATATATTCAATAATTTAATTTTTTTTAAGATGAAAATTGAAAAATTTAATGCAGACAACAGCCGTTTCGGTGTTGTTCTGAGTGAAGTGATGAAGAACCATCATGTATCTGGTTCTGATCTGATGTTTTATGCTGGGATGCATAAGGAAAACATTTTTGCAATCTAAAAGGGTAAGGGCGATTATCGGCTCAGTGTTTATGTGAGGATTGTTTCTGCTCTTCGGTACTTTATCGAAGATCCGGCAGAATACGCCCGAGTGAAGCAACGCCTTATCGAAGCAGCCTTCGATGATGGTTACTTTTATAACAGATAATTCTTTTGAATTGGATTTTTAAATTAAAAAGTGGAATCCGGCAACCGCCGGATTCCACTGATATCGTATTTTCACCCTGTGCGGGTGGAATTTCAGATGAATGCCTGATATCCAAAATTTGTTTCAGTTGTATGTTTCCAAATATCCTCTTGCACCATATAATGGTACATTGGTAATATCGTCCTGTTCCCGATAGTCGCTCATGGAAAAGCGCAAGCCTTTCATGCCGGGATATTTGGCAATAGTCATTTTCAAAGACTTTGACTGAAGATTCTCCTCTGCCTTTACTTCTACCGGTATGACCTGCATTCCTACCTGAATAACAAAGTCAAGTTCCAACTGGCTGTTTTCCTTACTATAATAATATATAGGAATCTGGTGCAGCGATTCCAGCTGACAGCAAACGAAGTTTTCCGTAAAATCACCTTTCCCGGTATTGTCATTACTAGGAAGCAGAAGCAAGGCTGGTGGAGTTTTACTCATAGCCCCCAGCAGTCCACAATCCAAGAGATACAATTTGAAGGCACTGATATCCTCATGAATCTTCAGAGGAAGCCCCAAAGTCTTCACCCTACTGATTTTATATACCAGTCCTGCATCTATGAGCCATTGGATTGCCAACTCATAATCCTTGGCTCTGGCACCTTGTTTTACAATACCATAGATGAACTTTTTATTCTCTTTGGCTAGTTGGGAAGGGATGGAGTTCCATACCTGGTTGATTCTTACTACCTGCTCTTTTGGTGCATGCTTGGAAATGTCTTTTTCGTAGGCCCGAATAATTTCCTCCTGTACTTCCCTTACGGCATTTGCATCATTGGTTTCTATGAACTTATTTACGGCTTCGGGCATACCGCCAACAAGGTAATATTCACGAAGATGCTGAATATAGAGTGTTCTGAGCGATTTTACCACATCCCACATTCCATGCTGCAGCAGATCCATACGCTGCTTGAAACCACGTGCCCACAGAAACTCCTCGAATGTCATCGGATACATTTCCAGGGTGTTAACCTTTCCCACAGGATAGGATTCTCCCTGATGAAGAGACAAGCCGAGAAGGGAACCGGCTACTGCCACATGATACTCCCGTGCATTTTCACAGAAATACTTCAACGAGGCAAGTCCACGATACAACTCCTGTATTTCATCCATAATGATGAGAGTCTTGCCGGCTTCTATACTAACACCAGTAATAGCTCCGATGGTGAGAAGGATGCGATCTATATTATAGTCTGAAGCAAACAAATCCTTAGCCATGGCATTGTTGTCACAGTTAATGTAGGCCACATTTTCAAACTCACGTTGCCCAAATTCCTTCAAGATATAAGTTTTGCCAACTTGTCTTGCTCCCAACAGAATAAGGGGTTTTCTATCCTCTCTGTTTTTCCAAGCAATGAGGTCTTGCATGATAAATCTTTCCATATATTGCTTTTTTGCTGCAAAAATACTGAAAATTAATGAAATAGTAAAATATATCACATTTTTATGAGGGACTTTTTGAAAGATTAACACACTTTTATGAGGGACTTTTATGGCTACATATACACTTTTATGAGGAACTTTCTGTTTTGCTTTCAGGTCAGTGTAGCAGTTCCCCAAAACGGCAATTATTTCCTTTTAAAAGGGAAAGTTTTTCCTTTCTCTCCGATTATTACCTTGATGCAGGGCAAGCCTGCAGGAAATCATCACGGCGCTGAACGAGATGGGGGTGGCAAGAATCAAGATAGAAAAGCTCTAGTTGTCTTGCAGTAGCCATTTCCAGATAGGTACTACCTCTATCGTATAACCATCTGCCTTTATTGGGGTCTGGTAATCACGGGTGATGATGTAGCCGTGACAGCCTGGAAAGGCTTTCAGAAATTTAGATGCCTACGAGAATATAATTTGACTTGTCGCCGAAAAGGAAATCTCGGTGAACCAGTTTGTAGTTCGGGATGGCTATTTGCTTCTCGATGATGATATTTTTGATAATTTGCTTGTCCATACAGAAATATTTTAAAGTATACTTTGCAAAAATGCGAAAATATTTCTAACTATACTTCGAAATAATCCTAGAAGGTGGCTTGTTTAAAGAAATTTAATGTTTTTCCTATGATTTTCTGTTCCTAAGGTGAAAAGCAAATGAATTTGGCTTGCCTTCTAGAGAAGAGGGATTTCCCGGGGGGCTGCGTTCCAATTAGCTTGCTCCAGTTGTTCCAATTGATTTGAAAAATCTCAGTCTCAGTTGTCTCAGTAAAAAAATAAGGGGGTATCATTTTCCCATTTTCTCTTTCTTTCCTTTTTGCTGTTTTTGTAACTTATTGATTATTAATTAATTATATATAAATATATAATAGATATATAAGAATAAAAGAAAAAGAGGGGGTGCTTGAAAAATAACTGAGACAACTGAGACTGAGATTTTTGATGCCTTTAGCTGAAATCAAAAACAATTCTAACTCCCTATCAAGCAGATGTTTATGTGGATGGTATTCGTGCGTCTAAGTTTGTCACCTTCTTCTCGTAATCAGAAAAAAGAAAATATTTCTTCCAAAAAAGGGGCGTTTTTCGGGATTTTATTCGTATTTTTGCCCTGTCGTTTGATACGATTTCAACAAAAACAATTCAAAACCTAAATAAACTGTTGAATTATGAACATATTGAAAAAGCTATTTGGTGGGCAAAAAACTACTGAAGAAGTGAGAGAAACGAAGGAAAAGGGCTTCGACAAGGTGAAATATGAAGGTGTTCGTGCTCTCCGCATGCATCAATTTGACCTTGCAGCCAAGTCTTTGGAACACGCTCTGCAGCTGAATGCAGAAGATCTGGAATGCCGCGACTATCTTTCGCAGGCTTACATCTCTATGGGCAATCTGCAGCAGGCTTACGCCCAGTTGCTGAAAATCTCGGAGGTACAGTCCGATAACATAGCAGTATTGCTCCGCATGGCAGATGTGGCGTATATGATGGAGGATTATATCGCCATGACGGATGTGTGCGATAAGGCTCTGCAGCTGGATGCTGAGAATGTAGAGACGTATTTCTTCTATGCCAGAGCCTGCAAAGGGCTGGGCGATGCACCCCGTGCCGTATCGATGCTGACTGAGGCGATAGGCAAGCGTGAGGATTTCTATGCCGCCCGATTGCTTCGTGGCAGCATCCTGTTGGATCAGGCTCAGCTTTCTGAGGCAGAACTCGATGCAACTTTCCTCTATGAGCATATTCCGGGCAACGAGGATGTGCTGTTGCTGAAGGCTCGTGTAGAGAAGGCGCAGGGAAAGATGGAGGAGGCTGAACAGACCTACGGTAAGGTGATGGAGGTAAATCCTTTCTCTATTGATGCGTATCGTGAGCGCAGCGAGGTTCGCAGAAGTCTGGGTGATAGTGCCGGTGCTGCCGAGGATGAGGCTGCTGCCAAGGAAATGGGTGCCGAAATTCCGGAACCATCAGAAGGAATAGAGCAGAAAATCAAGGAAAAAATGCAGCAGATGGACCCCTATAAGGTTTTCCATAACGAATACTGAATAATAGAATTTCATTTTTCTAACTGGAAAAAAATATTTTCCCAGTTAGAAAGATTATTTTTTATAACTACAAGTCGTCGTTTTCATCGTCTATAAACGATAAAAAGTTGTTGTTTTTGTCGTCTATAAACGATAAAATGCGTATTTGGATTACTGATGACATGCAAAAAGGCTGAACTTCGGGTGAGGAAGTTCAGCCTTTTGCTTATTTGTGATTTTGGGAAAATATAATAATTCTATCTGATACCATTATCTCTATCGCTATTGTTCAGCTTACGGCTGCCTGTATGGTATCTGCGGCCATGGCTGAAGTTGAAGCTGACAGTAAAGACAAGCATGTTGCCCTGGTCAGCAAGGCGTACCTTGTTCTTCTGCTGCACATACTTGTTGAAAAGTTCATCCTTATACACGCAGCCATGAGGATAGAATACGAATAATCCGAGAACGCCAAACTGCCAGTTCTTATAATTGTAGGTTACGGCAAGATTGGAGGTTGGCTCTCCGCCGTTTGTCTTTTCTCCCCAAAAACTCTTTTCCACCTTATAGGCACCATAGCCAATGTTCCAATTGCCCGTCATGTACCGAATTTCTGCTCCATAACTGAAGTAATTGAACTCGTGGGAATAATCCAAACCCTTTGTCTTGACATTCTGATACTCGCACATAAGGTTCAAATCCAGATGATCCTTGATGAGGTGAACTTCAGGAGTCAACAGCAGGTGCTTGTAATTATGACTCTTCTGATTCTTAGGTTTGCTCACAAAGAGATAAGAGCCATCCTCCCGCTTTTCGGGCAAGATAGAAGTAGCTATAGGCTTGTCGTAATACGTCCAGTTTCCCTCCAGGTACACAGACATCAGCGGAATGTTCCAGGAGGCCGACAAGGTATTGTTGTAGCCGGTAAATGGCTTCAGACCGCTATTGCCGTCACGCGCCTCAAAGCTGTTGGAATATTGGCGCAACTCGCTCAAGTCGGAAAGGCTTGGGATGTCTGACGTGATTTTGCTGCTCCATTTAAAACTCAGACGGTCGCTAGCCTTTGCCTGTAAAGTTACCTGTGGTCGAAACAGCCATTTGCTGTATCCGTTCTCCCCCTGATGGATGGAAGACCTGGTTGCGCCAACTCCCACCTGATAACTGAACCACTTCTGCTGTCCCTGTAGCTGGGTGAAAAGATAGAGATTGCTGTACTTCAATTCCGTATCGGCATTACTGCTTCCCACATAGATGTTATCTGTGTGGCTGATATTATATTGTCCACCTACCGATAAAGCCATCTGTTTCCAGTTCTTGCTGTATGTTCCTTCACCAATAAGAGAGCGCTTTCTACCAGTTGCATCATAACTGTAATCGGTCAGAGGAGCGTTCTTTACAGATTCATCCGGCGATTTGTTGAACGTATATTCCCTCATACGATACTGGTAATCTGTGCCGATGTAAGTACCCACCAGGTTCAGAGCCAGGTTCTGGTCATGGGGCATGTTGAGCGAATAATAAATGTCCAGAGATGGAATCTGCTCCAGCATTTTTCTGTTGTTTTGCAGATATTGATTTGCCTTGCCGCTTTCCTGATAAAGCTGGTTCATGCCTCTCACAGGACTGTTGTGATTGTAGAAATTCAACCGTACATTCAATGTATATTTGTCTGGCTCACTAAGATTATAACCCAACTGTACATTATTGGTGGTGTATAGGAACGGAGAATCATAACCTAAATAATTGCGATGTAGAGTTTCTCCTGTGGGCAGATGATAAGTACCGAGACTCTCATAGCTTCGTTCCTCTACCGAGCGATAGGAGAAACTGTAGTTGATGCTGAATTCCGATTTCTTCACATTGTATTTGAAATAACCGTCGCTATTATTGAAACCTGCCTTGGTGCCTTGCATCGTAGAAACTCCACCCACATAACCGGCATAACGTCGGCGGACCTGGTAGTTGATGACTGCATCCAGATTGCTGTCTCCATATTTGAGTCCTGGAACATTGATGAATTCCACCTTTGTAACTTCATCCGGCTGCAAAGCCAATACATCTTGCATGCTAGCCTTGACATCGTTGATGCGTATTTGCACATCTCCGCCCTTTAATGACAGAACTTTGCGTTCTGCTCGATTTACGATAATGGTAGGCAAAGACAAGTTGTCCAACAGATCATAACCATTGGAAGCCGTTTTCACCTGCTCTTTTGTAGGGAAGATGATTTGTCTATCTACTTTTTCTACAACCCTTGCGGCTTCAACGGTCACACCTTTCAACAGGTATGAATTCGCCTGCATCCTCACATTTCCGATGCGGGCAATAGGTACCAGTTTGCAAATGGTCTTATAGCCTACGAACGAAACCTTCATAAGGGCCTGCTTCTGTTGGCAGGGGATGACGAAATCGCCATTGGCGTTGCTCACGCCTCCACAGAGAAAGGAGGAATCCTTCGGGTTGAGCAGTTGGATATTGGCGAATTCTACAGGAAGATTGTGATTGTCTATCAGTCTGCCTATCAGCTTGCGCTCGCTCTTGCGCATGCACTCCACGGTGATGAGGCTGTCGCCCACGGTCATCTGCATCGGATAGAAACCGATTACCTTGCGGATGGCATCGGGAATATTGGCTGTCTTCACGTTCTGGGTAACTGTGAAATCCTCCAGTTCGTTGTAGATGAAGCTGATTTTGTAGTGCTTGGAAGCCTTGTCGAGGTCGATGAGGACGTCCGACATGCTGCGGTCGTGATAGTTGCGCTGGATGTGCTGTGCGCTCATCGCCAGGGCGAACGTGCACAGCAGGAATATGATGGCTGAAAATCTTCTCATAATGATACTTTTTAACTTTGAACTTTGAGCTTTGAACATTGAACTTTATGATTACTTTGAGAGTCGATAATATTATGCTTACTTTTGATAAGCTTGTTATTTTACAATCAGCTCGTTTTGTTGCAATTCGATGTTTACATTCTCGAATTGGTTCAGTTCTTTTACGATGTTCTCGATGCTGGAATGACTGTTCCATTCGTAATAGAGGCGGAGGGTCTTGTCCTCGTTATTCTCAAACTTCACTTGTAAATCATAATAAGAAGCAATCTCTGAAATCATCTGCTCGAAAGTCACATTCTCGAAAGTTTTGTGAATGGCTGGCTTTTCTGGTTTCGGATGAGTCAGGGAATCCTTTGCTGCTACCTGCTTTGCGGAATCTGATTTTATGACTTCCGGATGAGTGTCTGCAGTTACCTGGGTTGTTTCCTGGCTGCGCTTGATGTAAGTATGGATTGCGGCAAAGGCAATACCCGAAATCAAGACAAAGCCGGCGATGGATGCTGCCAGTTTACGCCAGGAAGTTATAGGATGGGATGCTTCCTGAAGTTGATGTTTCTGGCTGAATTTCTCCCATTCCTCATCTACATTAATAATAGGAGAGGGGCTTTCAAGTGCAGAATCCACTTCCACCATCGTCTGATAGAGTTTTCGGCATTCCTCATCCTGCAATATTTCACGAATCTCCTCATCAGAATACTTCTCCTGATGGTCGATGATATCCAGTATTTTTTCAAACTTGTCCATAATAAATCTGCTAAGGGTTAAACTTTTGCTTTAATTTTCTGATGCCTTGTGCCAGATGCTTATAAACTGCCACTTCGCTGATGCCCAATTCCGTAGCAATCTCCCGATATTTCAGTTTCTGCCGAAAGCGGAGATCGAGTACCTTGCGGGTTTGTGGCGTGAGTTCAGCATCCATATAAGTCTGAATTGCCTCGTACTTTTCTGTCTCCCTGTCTATTTCGGCAATCGTCGCTTCCAGGGGAACTATCGAAGGCGAAGTATCGGCTTTCAGAAGATGATGAACCCGGTCTTTCATCTTCTGTCGGCTCAACAGGTTGAGGCATTTATGGCGCACACACACCAGAAGATAGCTCCCGGCGTTGGCGGAAGGCAGGGGCGAATCGCTGGCTATTGTCTCGTTATCAAGACCCAGTTGAGTCTTTCCGTCGAGCACATCGGCAAAGACTTCGCTCACCACATCCTTGCTGGCTGCATCATCCTTCAGAAGTACCCTGGCCAATTGGTACATCCTCAGATAATGCTGCCGGAAGAGCTGTTCTATCGTTTCTTTGTTTATTTGCATTACTTTATTTCTTTTCTTTTGCCTATATTACAATCGAATTTTCATTTTCCTAACCCTTAGCAGAATATTTTTTAATGCAAATTTTTAAAACGTCAAAAATACCCTATCGGACTTGCTCCTTCTTCAGATGCTTATAAAGCCACAGGAAGGCGGGAATGAGGAAATAGAAAGGCTGTTTGGAGTTGCCTAAGGCACGGATCTGACCAGAGAGCAGATTGTAGCCTATGGTAAAAGGAATTGCCGCAAACTGCAGCATCAGGAAGATGTAGGCATCATCGAACACCTCCTTCGGCGTATTCACCAGATGCAGAATCTTTCCGCAGAAGATGCAGGAAAGAAAGGTGATGACCACGGCAAACACCACGGCGATGCGGATGCTGTTGCTTACGTAAGCCCGCATCTTGGCATAATCCCTGGCGCCGAAAGCCTGGGCGATAGGGATGGCGAAACCGGCACAGGAGCCGTTGCAGAAGCCCATGATGAGAAACATGATGGAGCTGGATGCGCCTACTGCCGCAAGTGCTCCCACGCCAATCCATCTTCCCACGATGGCGGCATCGATAATGAGATACATCTGCTGAAGGATGTAACCCAGGATTAGTGGAATTGCAAATTTGATGATAGCTCGCAAAGGCGAGCCTACAGTCATGTCATTAGTAGAGCGCATCTCCTATCTTCTGTTTGATTTGTGCCATTTTGTTGCGGCGCTCAATGGAGAACGTATCTCCGTGTGCTTCCACGTAATCGAAGAGCATGAAAGCCTTGTTCAGAAGTTCATCTCTTGCGGGCTGCCCCACGGTATCCGCCTCGTGATAGTAGAGTTCGGCAAGCATGTCCATCTTGGAGAGTCGCTTCTCCTCGTCGTCGATTCCTGCCATAGCCTTCATCACGTCCTCAATGGTGGCGATGCTGTAGAAGGCATAAGGACCTACGTATTGATTGTAGAGTTCCCTGATCTTCTCACGTCTCTCCTCCACCTCTTTCTTTTCGAGCATTCTTTCGAGTGCCGCCATAAACTCGCGAATCAACCGCTGTATATAGTCTCGTTGTAGCATATTTTTTTATTTTGTTGTTATTGTTGCGTTATCTAATAGACTCATTGGTATTGCCATGACTAAGGTAAAGTTCAGGGAGTATTGTGAGAAGAGTTCCTAGAAACACTTCTCTACCCCGTACAATGGAACATTCTTCATCCACTCTTGCTCCTTGTATGGCGACATGGAGAAGCGGATGGCTTGCAAGTCGGGATGGGCGTCAAAGAAGGCGCGAAGTGACTTGGAACGCAGGTTCTCTTCCGCTTTTACCTCTATCGGAGTTATCACCCCTTGGTGCTGGGCAAGGAAGTCTATCTCCAAGCGAGCGTCTTCCCTACTATAATAATAGGTGTAAATGTCCTGTTGACATAATAGCTGGGTAAGGACGTAGTTTTCCGTGAACGCCCCCTTGCTCTCCGTCATGGCTTTGTTGGAGATGAGCATTTGGGCAGGTTCCATCTCGCTCAGCGCACCCAGGAGGCCGACATCCAGGAGAAACAGCTTGAAGGCATTGAGGTCTTCGTAAAACTTCAAAGGCATTCCAACTTCTCTTACTCGGGAAATGCGATAGGTGAGACCTGCATCCACCAGCCATTGTATTGCCATCTCAAAATCCTTGGCTCGTGCTCCGCTTCTCACCGCTCCATAGATGAACTTCTTGTTTTCCTTAGCAAGCTGGGAAGGGATGGATTGCCAAACCATGCTGATGCGAGTGGCTTCATTTGGGCTGACATGCTTCGACATGTCACTACGATAAATGGTGAGAATGTTGTTCTGAACCTGTCTGACGAGATTTGCATCGTTGGTTGCAAGATAAGTTTTCACAGCCTCAGGCATTCCCCCTACAAAATAATATTCTCTTAATATCTTGATGAGTTTATCATGAAGTAATGTGATGGTCTTCCAGTCTTTACTTTTCAATATGTTCAGCAACTGTTCTTCGTCTTTTGCCATAAGAAACTCTTCGAAAGACATAGGGTAGAGTCGAATGATATCAACCTTTCCCACTGGGGCGGATTCTCCTTGGTGCATGGCAACGCCTAAAAGTGAACCTGCTACAGCCACATGGTATTCTGGTGCGTTTTCACAGAAATACTTCAGCGAGGAAAGTCCCTTGTGAAGTTCTTGTATTTCATCCAGAATAATAAGCGTTTTGCCAGGGATTATAGGCTGTTTGCTAATGGCTCCGATAACCATTAGGACTCGCTTCATATCATAATCTTCTGCAAATATGTTGGCAATCTCAGAGTTTCCATCACAGTTGATGTAGGCAACGTGGTCATATTCCTGTTTCCCAAACTCCTGGAGGATATAAGTCTTGCCTACTTGTCTTGCTCCTGATAAGATTAAGGGCTTTCTGTAAAGGCTCTCTTTCCATGCTTTTAATTGTTCTATGATCGTTCTTTTCATCCTTACATACATTTTGAAGTTGTTAATGATGTTAATGACTTGCTGTTATGATGTTTAAACAGCTCTGTCGGTTGCAAAGATACACTTTTTTACACGATCTTCCAAATGTTTACAACACTTTTTTACACGAACTTTCATCGTATGCATACACTTTTTTACACGAACTTTCCTCGTATTACGTTCATGACAACCGCTTTCAGTGTCTTATACGTGAAAAAGTTGTCACCTTTAGGATGGTTAAACTAAATTTGTTACTATCTATTTTTCTTATCACTAAATGAGTTACGCATTTTTATTTTTATCACTATATGGGTTGTCTGCGAATACCCATTATACCTAACTAGGTTACTCTTTTTAAGGAGCTATCCCTAGAAAGGTTACGGTGATGATATTCTTTCAAATGCAAAGATACACATTTTCAACTAATTAGAAGAATTTTCCCAAGGATTTTTCCACATTTTCTGCTGTGGCCCCACTTGAGTATGTGCAACTGATGGTGTTTGATTACCGATACTCATATGCGGTCTTTCGTCGTTATAAAACGCAATAATCCTGGTCAGTTCCTTCTTACATACTTTACGAGTAGGAATTGTCATTCTATAAAGCCATTCTGTTTTTAAAATGCCGTTTGCACGTTCTGCTATAGCATTCTCCAAAGGATCTCCTGTTTGAGTCATACTTATTTGTGAGCCATGACTTTTTAGGATAGATACATAATTCTGACTGCAATACTGGCTTCCTCTGTCTGAGTGATGAATGAGTCCTTTTGCAGTTTCTTCATCAATGCTTTTATATGCCATTTTAAGCGCTTCTAATGGATATACTGTTTCTAATGTTGGACCAACAGCCCATCCTACAATTTTATGGGAATACAGGTCTGTTATAAGCGAGAGATAGCACACACCTTCATTGGTTTCAACATAGGTGATGTCACTTGCCCAAATCTGGTTCGGATGAGTAGGAACTACTCCCTTAATCAGGTTTGGGTATTTGCGATAATTATGGTTGGAATCTGTTGTCTTATAGCGCCTACGGCGCTTTATACGCACCATGAGTCCATGCTTACGCAGCATCTCAATAAATGTGTCACGACCAGGGAAGCAGCCAGTATCCTCAAACATCTGTTTCAATATGGCATGCAACTTTGCAGCTCCTAAGCCAGGATTCGACTTACGATACTCACGTGCCTTTTCAATGATGATAGACTCAATGGCCTCTTCAGCAAAGCCGTCAGAGACATTGCGCTTATTATATGCTTGCCGGGTGAAACCAAACAGCCCGCATAGAGTGCCTAAACCTTGGCTCTGGCACTCTGTGCGGAGCAAGCTTACTGTTTGGTACCAGATTTTTTTCTCACAGGAATATTGAAGGTTTCTTCTGCGAGATCAATCATGGTGGAGAATGCCTTAGAGCGAAGCTTCTCTAACTCCAAAGCCTTGCGGAGACGCTTAATCTCTGCATCTTTCTCTTTCAACTGTTCATTTGTTGTCTTTGCCATATCGTCACGGTTTTGGTCTTCTGGCGGCAAAGATAACAAATCTTTTTCATTTAAGAACTTATCCATCCAAGAAAATAGCACTGTACGACTGCTTATATAGTATTTCTTGATGATTTCTTCTGCTGGGAGTCCACTCTCCATATACTCTCGAACTATCATGATACGATCATCATCTGTAAAAGAGTAGCTATTCAACTCTACCTCACGGGTCTCAAACCAACCTGTGTCCTCATTATACACACGTTCAATTCTTGTCTTACGTTTCATTGTCACTTCTGTTTGTTCCTAAGTGACAACCTTTTTCAGGGAAGTACACAGGTCAGGGTCTCAATTGTCCTTAGCCTTTCATTGGTCAATTCAGGTGTTCCAATTTACCTGTTGTTCAGATCTGGTTGTACTCAGTATTCAGTACATCGTCAAAATCGAGAAAAATTATTTTCTTCATACACATTATTTTATTGGATAATGAGAGATGTGCTAATCCTAAGAGAGTGCTTCACGGTATGAACCCGTGAAAGCAACTCCCTTGTAGTGGTCGGTATTGAATATGTATTTCTGCATTTAAAGCATATTTCTATTTTTACTGCAGGAAACATCTGGATAAGATTTTTTCAGTAAGTCATACATCTTATCTTGATGTTTATTTTTTATATCAACTTTCCATCCTAAAGGAGATTTCTCTGCATCTAGATACATCAGGTACATTTTAATACTTTGAAGTGTATGATTATGGGCCTGATCTTTAATTCTTGCAAATTTGACCGTCACAGGGTCATCGCTTTGCTGAGAATTAAAACTCTGTGAGATCATTGCAAGATTTCCAAAAGAATGAATATCATCATCGCCCCAGATATCGTTGTTTTCTTGATGTTGAGGATGGAGATGCTCGATGGATCGGTTTGCTCTGAATACATATTCTTCCACTATTTGTTTCTCTTCCTCTGTTTTGAAGTAATCTTCTTTTCGTTCCCATAAATAGTAGTCCAGCCTCCAGAACCAATATCTGTCAATGCCTTTATCGTAAGTCATTTCATTTACGTCTCTTGGAAGTGGGTGGAGAGAGTTGTCTATCTCTTTAATCCACAATAATAGTTCGTCTGTATCTCGCACCGTCTCATTATGTAGTCTTTCTAAAACAGGCTTCAGCCAATTGTAGAAAGGAGACTGAGATACATAAAGCATTGACTGGTATTGTTTCAACGCCTCTGCTGATGCCCCTTCCTTGAAGACGATATCATACTTATTTGTATTTTCGTCACCTTCTTTATAGACAATGTAATAATCAAGCAGCAATCGGTAGAAAAGAAGCTGGTTATAAAAGTCTTGTTTGTCTGGAATGGGATGTGCCTCATATATTTTCAATAGCTCTTTCCTATAGAACGAATATGAGCCAGACAAGTTCAAGTATATATCAATAACCATCATTAGAAATTCTGGGAAAGTTATAAAACTCCGTTCTCCGGTTTCGATAAATGACTGTCTGAAGTCCTGTTGTTTTGCTTCTATATCGCCTATTTCATTGTTGTCTTCAGTATCGTAAGAGCTTTCACACAGTTCAAATGCTTCATTGAATCTGTGATTTCTGCATAACTCGATGGCTTGCATATACTTGGAACGATAACCTTCTTCCAAATCTTTCTCGTTGCGCTTTATTACAGGGCGATTCAAGTCACACACAGCGTTCCATATCTGAGTAAGATGTACTTTGTTTTCTTCACCCTGCATAAGTTTCACTTTCAATATCTCATGCTGTTCCAAACCTTTACCTCCTGCGTTCATTGCTTCAAAATACTTATTTAATGAAGCAGGGTTACTGGCGTATGATAAAGGTAGCTCAGAAAAGAAGAAAGACATTCTGGTATAAGCACTTTTTGCAAAGGACTCTCGCATATCATCGGAAGAAAATTGAGATACCATGAAGTCAAATATTATTTTTTTACCATCCTCCATTTTTCTGTTTGGGTCCAAAATTTCAACCTGTCTGTTAATTACGGCAGTTAGATATTCGTTATCTTTAGTTCTAGACATAAACCTCAGTCTTTTGCCGCCATCTAGAAAACCGTTCCATTTCTCATAATAGTTTCGTAAGACAATAGCCAAAAGGATCATCACGGTAAATCTTTGTTGTCCGTCTATTAAATCATAGTGATTGCCAGACTTAATACATGACAACATCCCCAGATAATATGGAGTTCCATTGTCAAGGTCTGGATCAAAATGATTTTTTAGATCATAAAGCAGACCTTTGACCTGTTCTTCTCCCCAGGAGAACAAACGCTGATAAAGGGGAATTGAGAAAATCAGTTTTTCCTCTACTATCTTTTCAGGAGTATATCTATAGGTATTCATTGTTGTACTTATCAATAATTGTCAAATCAGTAAAATCATTATACAGTTCAGAGAACAAGTCTTGTAAACGCTGATAGAATCTCATGGCTATACCTTGTTCTTCAATGTCCCTTCCATTATTCTTGATAGAAGAAACGCACTCGGCTAGGAAGAACGTAGGCGAAGAAGCCTGATCAATCATCATTATTATTTCTGAATCTTTAGCATATTCCCTTATCTTATAAGCCAATGCACGAGTTGCTTCATATCTATGTTGGGCAATATATCCAGATATGCAGAACAAGGCCTCCGTCAAATACAGTTCACCAAATTTCAGATAATAACCAAATAGTAGTGTTTCAATAATATCGGCGTATTTCCAATGACTCTCCCATTTAAGATGATTCCGCAAAGCCTGAACTTGGTGCGTTTGGGAGAAATGCTTGAATCTTCTCACGAAATGCTCGGCATATGCAAAAAAGTGAGAGCCTCCTTGAATCTTCTCGTAAAAATCGAATTGTTCTCCAAAAGGAGGTATCTCTGGGAGAATGAGAGCAGAAGAAAATTCTTCCTTAACGCAGAAACGTTCTTCAGGATTAAAGTCGTTTTTCCTCATCCATTTTCTTAGTCGGAACAAATGTGTAGCCAGAGTTTTCTCCAGAGAGAAATATTCATTTTCAATCAGATTATTCCATTTACTCGCAAGATGCTCCGCTTGCTTTTCTATGAAGATATAGCGTAGATGATGAGCTTTTAGCAAATCATAGTCGGATAGAGGTACACCTTTGGAATTTTCATTTGAAAAGAACGTATATGCCAAATCCAAGCGATTTTCTTTCAGAATGAGTACAGTAAAAATTAGTTTGTTAATGATTCTGCTGCATAACTTTTCATCATACGACCTTGATGCCAATTGCTTAATCAACCATCTGCTGTTTGCAACATGTTTCTTGGAGTTTTCTGATAGGAATTTTTGTTTCAACAAAGGCATACAGCCCTGATAATGCAACTCACGAACAATAAGGGTCAGTGTAACCAATCTTTGTTGTCCATCAATTACAGCATAATTGCTATTGTGGTCTTTCTGCAAGATGATAGTCCCTAAGTGATATTCGCTTTCATTGGGTATCTCTTTCAGACTTTTCCAAAGCGCTTTGACCTGTTTGTCCTCCCAGCAATAGTTTCTTTGGTAATCTGGTATGACAAGATTGTTTCCGAATAATTTCCCCAAAGAACACCTGGAAAGACAGACTTCATCATTATTTAGTCCCTCTTCCGAAAAAACGGTTTCACCCATAAATGGTTCAACACTTGAATTGATAGTTGTTCTATTCATTATCTTCTCAATGATTGGGTCGAAAATGCTCATTATTTCTTTGAAAGCAGCCAAAAGCTGTTCCCAGTCATCAGTTGGAGCATCTAGTTTGCATCTACACTGATTTCTCCCTTGCCAACCTAGCCAATGCAATCTTGGATATCGTGAGGATTGAAATCTCAATTCCTTTGCAAAATACTTATAGTCCGCACTTTGATATTTCCCCTCAAGATGTAACTCTACAAAGCCACCTATATATTCATAATGAAGAGCACAATCATCTTTTAATACGGTTGTTATATATATATCTGCTTGACTGCCATGTACGATATTCATGGTAGGCATATACTTTTCTGTCTGGAAAGTTTTCTATTATAAACTTTTCTAAATGTGAGTCAATCCAAGCCATATTTTACATAATTTAATTAATATAATATCTTGTTGTTTACCATGTATAGATCTCCGTATCTGCTTACGAGGAGTAACTCTAGATAATACAGAACAGTCCTGCGTATTCTCCTTCAGATACTTTGTCTTGGAGGATAAGAGCTCGTGACATCAACCGAACCACATCCTTTAAATCATCATGGTAATGGAGGCGACGCTTGTCTATGGCATAGCCTTTGATGAGGTATTGTTTCAATATGCTGTTAGCCCATTTTTGAAAGCAATATCCTTCCGGCTTTTCTCTATACCCCACAGAAACAATCATATCAAGATTATAGTAATCTATTTTCTGTATCTGGGAATATCCCTATTTTCTGCCATATTTCTTGGGTATCGCAATTTTTGCGCATACCGGCTCATCTTCCTATTGATAACGTTTCGACAGCAAAGATATTGCCATGGTGTGCCTTTTTTGTTCAT
>OOCF01000330.1_pt1 | contig 23230 bp, 19 predicted proteins | sample 1671001 | NCBI WGS metagenome assembly OOCF01 (sample SAMN06348112, study PRJEB24527) | human gut metagenome | biome: human gut; feature: ankylosing spondylitis patient; material: feces | host: Homo sapiens | place: China | collected 2015-10
GTATGGGCGCACTGGGCGGAACCCTTGCAGACCAGTGGAAGGAATTTTTCTACTGTGATTCTCTGGACAAAGATGTGCTGATGGTCAAGGGCCAGAAGCGCACCTCCCGCCGCAGCTCCAACAACGGCGAGGACAACATCATCACCAACGGCAGCGGCATCGCCGTGGCAGACGGACAGTGTATGCTCATCGTGGAGCAGGGCCGCGTGGTGGAGGTGTGCGCCGAGCCGGGCGAATTCACCTTTGACGCATCCACCGAGCCCAGCGTGTTCACCGGCAACTTCGGCGATAGTCTGGCGGCAACCTTCCAGACCGTAGCCAAGCGCTTTACCTACGGCGGCGACACCGGCAAGGATCAGCGCGTGTACTACATCAACACCAAGGAGCTGGGCGAGATCCTGTACGGCACCGCCACCCCCATTCCGTTCCGTGTGGTAGTCAGCGAGGAGCGGGGCTACAAGCTCTCGGTGAACCTGCGGTGCAACGGCAGCTTTACCTACCGCATCTGCGACCCGCTGCTGTTCTACACCAACGTGTGCAGCAACGTCTCCACCCAGTACGATGCCTCGGAGCTGGCTCCCCGGCTGAAGAGTGAGCTGATGAACGCTTTGCAGCCGGCGCTGGCCACCCTTTCGGCCAACAAGGTGCAGTATTACGAGATCCCCGCCCACACGCTGGAGATCTCGGACGCCCTCAACGAGCAGCTGTCCAATGTCTGGCGCAAAAAGCGCGGTATTGAAGTGTTCTCCTTCAACATCAACTCCCTGTCCATCCCGGAGGAGCAGCAGAAGAAGATCACCGAATGGGAAGAAAACGCCATGACCACCGACCCCACCACCGCCGCAGCTCGTCTGGTGGGCGGCCAGATCGACGCCATGAAGACCGCCGCCGGCAACACCGCCGGTGCTATGACCGGCTTTATGGGCATGGGCATGGCAGCCGGTGCAGGCGGCATGGGCGGCATGAGCGCCCAGAACCTGTTTGCCATGGGCCAGCAGGCCCGTCCGGACAGCGTGGACGCGCCCCAGCAGGTCAGCCGCCCCGCACCCGCCCCGGCAGACAGCTGGAAGTGCAGCTGCGGCGCTACCGTTACCGGCAAATTCTGCCCGGAATGTGGCAGCAAAAAGCCGGAGCCGAAGCCCGCTGCGGACAGCTGGACCTGCAGCTGTGGTGCTACCGTTACGGGCAAGTTCTGCCCGGAGTGCGGCAAGCCTCGCCCGGCGGCAGCAGAAGGCTGGACTTGCAGCTGCGGCGCGGTGAACAAAGGCAAGTTCTGCTCCGAGTGCGGCAAACCCAAGCCCGCCGGTACGCCCAAGTATAAGTGCGACAAGTGCGGCTGGGAACCGGCAGACCCCGCACATCCGCCCAAGTTCTGCCCGGAGTGCGGCGACCCCTTTGATGACAGCGACCAGACCTGACAAATACAGAGCAATGAAAGGAGCATACCATGATGGGATTCTTTTCCAACCTGTTCGCAAAACAGAACTGTGCCGTCTGCGGTAAGGAGTGCGGCACCCTGCACCGCTCCAAGCTCCGGGATGGACAGTTCCTCTGCGATGACTGCGGCAACAAGTGCTCCAAATATATCCGGCTCAGCGAGCTGACGCTAGACGAGGTCAAGGAGCACATGGAGTATATGGCCCGGATGAAGCGGGTGTTCGACGAGGTGTTCGACAAGACCGAGTTCCGGGTCAACGCATACCCCTCCACCCCGACGCAAATGGGGCTGGTGTTCTGCGATGAGCTTGGAATGTTGTACATCGACGACCGCACCGGCGGCCGGGGCAAGATGCCGGAGCTGATCCGCTACGACCAGATCGCCAGCTACGAGGAGTATCTGGACGAGACCCCCGCCAAGGAGCCGGGCCAGGAACCCACCCTCAACGGCGGCGGCCTGAAGCTGAAGCTGGTGCAGCCCCGCAGCATCACCGAGGCCCAGACCCAGCGGGGTATGCGTCCCCACCCCTACATCAAGCAGGAGCTGGTCATCTGCTTCAGCAAGCGGGACCGGCGGGAGATCGGCTATGCCCACATCGCACGGCAGCATCTGGACCACATCTTCGGGGTCCACGACAACGAGACGAGCCTGTTCGGCCGCCGGATGTCCAAGGCCGAGGAACGGGAGCTGAAGGGCCAGATGGGCATGATCGGTGCCATGGGTGCCGTGGCATCTGCCGCCATGAAGGGCGGGCAGCTCTCTGAGCAAGAAAAGGCCCGCTTTGTGGAGAACATCAATCTGGCAAACGACGCCCAGACCGGCGGCATGGCATTGTACAGCCGCCGTTCTGACGAAGCCTTTGCAAAAGTGCAGTGACCCCAAAAGGAGGAACGGATATGAGAAAGATTCAGCGCAGAGATTTCCTCAAGGCCATGGGCCTTGCCACCGCCGCCCTCGGACTGACCGCCTGCGGCGGCTCCGGTGCCGCCAGCGCATCTAGCGTTTCCAGTGCACCGGCTTCCAGCAGCAGTGCCCCGTCCGCTTCGGCACAGCCGGAATCAGCAGTGGACAAAGCCGCCCCTGCAGGGGCCCCTGTGACCCAGTTCCAGACCGGGGAACTGAAGATCGGCGACTATACCTTTAAGGCAGAATACATCCCCTTTGACGTCCGCCGGGAACTGGACGGAGCGCATCACTGCATCCATGCGGACAGCTACCGGGGCAATTACTTCTTCAGTTTCTATAACGAGGACGATGAAGAGCAGTCTGCCAAGATCTTCGAGTATGCCATCAAGGACGACCGGCTGACCCCGGTGGCAGAGTACAACATTGACGGCAGAAACGCCCTCAGCATCGACCGCAATGGCATCCTGTACGCCATGGATCCCTTTGATGTCTACTGCTACGATCTGAACAGCAGCGACCCGGAAGAGCTCGGCGACGCACTGGACTACATGGGCAGCTGCTATTCCTCCAAGGATCGGGATCTGACCGTAATCTACTGGACCGACTCCGCACCGGTGCTGGTGCAGGACGGCGAGTACACCGAGCTGACGCTAGAGGGCGACAACGAGATCGGCCCCTTCTGCAGCATGCCCTCCCTGAACCTCAGCGGAGACGAGCTGCTGACGGTGGGCGAGCCGGACTCCAGCGGAGACTACTACTTTGCCGCCTTTGATCTGGACGGCAATGAGCTGGCCCGCAGCTCGCAGCCGGTGGGCAGCTTTGACGCCGTGATGATGAAGCGCCCCAACGGCTATCTGCTGGACACGGGCTATATGTGGGAGCTGTACGCGCCGGACGGCACTTTTTTGGAAAAGTCCCTTCCCGTGGGTGAGCGCGAGACCCTGTGCCAGCTGTGCGGCGACTTCTGCATCTTTGATGTTTTCCTGCCGCTGGAAGAAAACGCTTTCTTGGCAGTGGGCCACCACGGCAAAGCCACCGAGCCGGACGAGCCGGTGGTGTTCCGCATCACTACGGATTTCTGAGCCGACCGCTTCGGCGGGAAGACCAACGCAAAAACAGCGGGGCCGGGGAAGAGCCCTCGGCCCCCTTTGGAACAACAGGAGGAAACGCTATGGCAGGAATGCTGGAATATAAGTGCCCCTGCTGCGATGGCGCCATCCAATTTGACAGCGCCACCCAGAAGATGAAATGCCCCTACTGCGACACCGAGTTCGACGTGGATACCCTCAAGGGCTATGACGAGGAGCTGAAGGACGAAAAGCCCAGCGAGATGGAGTGGACCACCCCCGGCGGCAGCTGGGCAGAAGGGGAGACCGCCGGTCTGCATACTTACAGCTGCAAGAGCTGCGGCGGCGAGATCGTGGGCGACGACACCATGGCCGCCTCGGCCTGCCCCTTCTGCGGCAATCCCATCGTCCTCACCGGACAGTTTGCCGGGGCCCTGCGGCCCGACCTCATCATCCCCTTCAAGCTGGACAAAAAGGCCGCCAAGGCAAAGCTGCAGGAGCACCTCAAGGGCAAGACTCTGCTGCCCCGGGTGTTCCGCAGCCAGAACCACATCGACGAGATCAAGGGCGTGTATGTGCCTTTCTGGCTCTTTGACAGCGACGCCGACGCTCAGCTGCGGTTCACCGCCACCCGGACCCGATGCTGGTCGGACAGCAAATACGACTATACCGAGACCAACTACTACTCCGTCCGGCGGGACGGCACGCTGGGTTTTGACGCCGTGCCGGTGGACGGCTCGTCCAAGATCGAGGACGACCTGATGGAATCCATCGAGCCCTTTGCCATGCAGGACGCCATCCCCTTCCAGACCGCCTATCTGGCGGGCTATGTGGCGGATAAATACGATGTGAGCGCCGAAGACAGCATCGAGCGGGCCAACAAGCGCATCCGCCGCTCCACTGAGGAGACGTTCCAGCAGACCGTTACCGGCTACGATTCGGTCAAGGTGGATAACAGCAGCATCCAGCTGCACGGCGGCAAGGCAAAGTACGCGCTGTTCCCGGTCTGGCTGCTGAGCACCAGCTGGCGGGGCGAAAACTATCTGTTTGCCATGAACGGTCAGACCGGCAAATTCGTGGGTGACCTGCCCGTGGACAAGGGCGCTGCCCGCAAGTGGATGCTGGGCCTTACGGCTGCCCTTTCCGCCGCGTCCTACGGCGTGATGTGGCTGCTGTGGCTGGCACGGATCCTGTAAAGGAGGGACGAACGATGAAAAAGACTTCCAACCGACTGCACTCCCTCTTTGCGGCGCTGGCAGCACTGATTCTTGCGGCGGCGCTGGCTGTTCCGGCCTTTGCGGTGGAGGGCGGCTTTGCCGACCTGTACTACCGCATGAACGACAGCGCAGAAGTTCTGACCGAGGACGAGGATAATGAATTGGAGGCTTCGCTGGAGGAGCTGAGCGTCCGCCAGAGCTTTGATGTGGTCATTGCCACCATCGAGTCGCTGGAAAGCGTGGACTACGACAGCATGGAGGCCTATGCCGACGACCTGTATGACTTCTGCCAGTTCGGCTACGGCTCCGATATGGACGGCGTGCTTCTGCTGGTGAGCGTGGGCGACCGCAAATGGCACATCTCCACCTGCGGCTACGGCATCACCGCCTTTACGGATGCCGGCATCCAGTACCTTGGCGAGCAGATGACCCCCTTCATGGCCGATGGAGACTACGCCGGTGCCTTCCGCACCTTTGTCCAGTGGTCGGATACCTACATCGACGCTGCCCGGGCGGGCCACCCCTACGATGTGAATAACCTGCCCCGGGAGCCGCTGTCTCTCATGTACCTGTTCCTTGCGCTGGGCATCGGCCTTGTGCTGGCATGGGTCGTCGTCCATGTGATGAAAAGCCAGCTGCGCAGCGTGGCGTTCCAGGAGAATGCCGCCAGCTATGTGCGGGAGGGCAGCATGAATCTGACCAACAGCCGGGAGCTGTTCCTGTACCGTGACGTGCACCGCACCGAGCGACCGAAGGAGTCCCGCTCCAGCGATTCCGGCGGCAGCTCCACCCACACCTCTTCCAGCGGCACCACCCACGGCGGTGGAGGCGGCTCGTTCTGAAAGGAGTATGTTTATGAACCCTTATCTTTCGGAAAAAGCCCGCGGTGAGATCCCTCGTTTCCTCAAATGGCTGCGGAACGCGGGGCTTGCCTTCTGCGTGTTCTGCTCTGTCGGCGGGCTGTATACCCTCTGCCTGGACCTGCAGGCCAAGGACACCTCCCACGTTGTCGGGTATGTGTTCTGGATCGTGGTGGGCGCAGTGCCCCTTGTTCTGTTCGCACGCAACGAAAAACGCCGCTACCATGCAAGAACCATCGCCCGCAGGGTGGAGAGCTACTCCGGGCCGGAGGTGCCCCTGAGGTGGCTGTGCAACGGCGTTGGCATGGACACAAAGGACCTTGCATGGTATTTTGAAAACGGCTATTTTGTAAACCTCAGTCTGGATCTGAACCAGAAGATCGTCCGCAGGCGGACTGTGCCCCGCCATGACCCGAACCGGAGCTGAACCCTTTACAGCTGAAACAGAAAGGAGTATTTTCATGGGACTTTTTGATAAGATGAAGCAGGCCGCCGCAAATGTTTCCGGCAACCAGACCGTCACCTTTACCTTTCAGGCTCTGCCGGAAAGCCTTGCCCAGATGCAGGCACTGCCGGAGGCCAGTCTGGACACCCCCTTCAAGACCGCATCCCTCACCGTCTGCGCACTGTGCGCCTACGGTGCCGATAAAAACATCGGGCTGGAGATGCTCAACTGGCTGCGCGGCCCCCGCCCCATGAACGGGCAGGAGATCTCCTTCCTGAACGACCGCTTTCGGGACGGCAAGAGCTATATCCCGTTCTCCTACTTTGTGGGTGCGTCGTCGGAAAACGGCTATACCCCCCGCCAGCCCTTCACCCTGCTGGTGGGCAGCAATCATACCTCCAACGTGGAGGAAGGCTACTGCAAGCTGTTCATCCCCTGCGGCGGCGCCGACAGCCCCCGCCCCATCAAGCTGCGCCGCAAGGGCGACGGGCAGTGGTTTTTGTGGGAGCAGTACCTGATGACCGGCATCCGCATCCCGGCGTCTGCCGACCCGTGGGCATAAAACAAAGGGGCTGACATGAAAGCCATGAAAACTTTTGCAGCACTGCTTGCACTGGCTTTCAGTCTGGCAGGGTGCGGCGCGGTGGACGGCGACCCCGTCCGCCCCGCCCCCGGCAGCGCCGGGCAGGGCAGCAGCACAGCGGCTTCCGGTGCCGATTCCGCTGAGCCGGAGCAGCTTGCCGCAATGCGGCAGCTGGCAGGGGAAAACGGAGAGCTTGCCGGGGTGCTCTATCTGGGCAGCGTTCCGGAGCGCACCACCGATGTGCACGCCGTGCTGGACAGCTTACCGGAACAGCCGTGGCAGTTTGTTGCGGACATCCCGGCAGACCGCTGGGTCGCAGCGCCGGGCGGCGGGCGCGAGCTGTACTGCATCTTTGCCGTGCGCAGGGAGGATACGCTTTTTGTCTATGAAAAGCAGGATCCTCAGTACCCGAACGAGACGGGCAAGGAACTTTACGGCAGGCAGGGCGGCCAGCCCATTCTGCTGCTGTGTAACGGCAGCAGGGAGGACACCGACACCATGGTAACGGTCTATTGCAGCACCGGACGCCCGCTGGACTGGAACCCGCAGCTTTCCGCCGAGACCGGCCGCCCTGTGCCGGTGGAGGGTGTAGACGATTTTTCCCAACACCCAACGCCCGGCGCTGCCCCCTGAGGTGCGCCCCGGCAGGGCATGAGAAAGGAGAACTTATGAAACGACTGAAACTTCTGGCAGCCCTGCTGGCGCTGACCATCGGCCTTGCAGGCTGCGGCGGGTCGTCCAAGGGCGGCAGCCCGGCCAGTTCTGCATCCAAAAATAAGCTGGACGGTGACGGCATGACCGCACCCAGCACCCAAGAGCAGGAATACGAAGAGCCGGAGGACGTGGCCTATATGCGCCTTCTGGCAGGGGAGGACGAATACCGCGCCTGTGTGCTGTATCTGGGCGGCTCCTACGAGGTGACCACCGATGTGCAGAAGGTGCTGGACAGCCAGACCGATCTGCGGGATCTGTGGAGCTTCGTCTACGACATCCCGCAGGATCACTGGGTCGTGGCACCGGATGGCGGGTGCGATTTGTACTGCATCTTCCCGCAGGACCCGGATGCCACCCTGTTCGTCTACGAGACGAGCCTGACAGACGATGCCGAAAACCCGCTCCAGCGCGGCAAACAGCTCTATTACAGTGAGGACGGCCAGCCCATCCTGCTGCTGTGCAACATCAGCGATATCGCCCCCAACACCGAAGTGGAACTGTACCCCAGCACCAGCGAAGAGCTGGTGTTCAGCCCCTTCCTTTCCGGCGAGAACGGCCATGTGGTGGAAGCCGAGGGCGTGTGCGATTTTACCATCTACCCGGAAGGGGACGACTGGGAGACCGACACCAGCCCGTGGTCGTTGGAAGGCAACTGGCTAGAGACCGCCCGCGACACCGACGAGGGCTATTTTGAGACCGCCCCGGAGGATGCCGACCGGATGTGCTTTTTGCCCACAGACGCCGACACCGAGGGCAGCCAGCTGCCCCTGACCGCCAGCTACATCACCCCCTACCCGGAGCTGAACGTAGAGGAAGCCGACCTGTTCTATCAGGAGGGCACCCCGGAGGTACCCTTCCGCTCCAATCAGGAGTGGTACGCCACCTTTACCGGGGAGGACGGCTCCCGCTACGCCGTCACGCTGGAGGACGAGGACACCCTTGCCCTGAAGTTCTATCTGGATGGTCAGGAGAGCTACCTGAGCCTTGTCAACACGGTCTACTTTGCACGGCAGGAGGCCATGGGCTGACCAGCGCGTACACCAACACCGGGAGGAATGCACCATGAAACAAACCAAAAAGATCACCATCCTCCACTCCAATGATCTGCACGGAGACTTTCTGGCAGAGCAGGTGGACGAAAAACTGGTGGGCGGCGTTTCCATGCTGTCCGGCTACATCGAAAAGGTGCGGGCAGAACAGCCCAACACCATCTACGCCATTGCAGGTGATATGTTCCGCGGCTCGGTCATTGATTCCGAATACAAGGGACTTTCCACTATCGAGATCATGAACGCCCTTGCCCCGGACGTGGTCACCATCGGCAACCACGAGGTGGATTACGGCATCGCGCATCTGCTGTTCATCGAGAAATGCGCGCGCTTTCCCATCATCAACGCAAACCTCTACATCAAAAACACCTCCACCCGGCTGTTTACCCCCTACAAGATCCTGCGGATGGACGGCATGAACATCCTGTTCATCGGCATCATCACGCAGGACGTGATCAACCAGACCAAATCCGAATCTCTGGTAGGCTCCTTTGTGGACACCGCCGCAGCAGCCGCCGAGGTGGGCAAGATCTGCAACGCCCACAACAGCATCGATATTGATTTTACCGTGCTGCTGACCCACATCGGCTTTGAGGAGGACCGCCATCTGGCGCGCCAGCTGGACCCGGCGTGGGGAGTGGACCTGATCATCGGCGGGCACAGCCACACCCTGCCGGAGCACGCGGTGGAGGAAAACGGCGTGGTCATTGCGCAGGCGGGCACCGGCACCGACCAGATCGGGCGCTTTGACATCGTGGTGGACACGGACAACAACTGCATCGATTCCTACACATGGCGCACCGTGCCCATCTGCGCCGAGACCTGCCCCCGCAACCCCGCCATGGAGCAGGTGCTGCACCGCTTCACCAGTCAGGTGGACGAAAAGTACAGCCACATCGTAGGGCGCTTCCGCCGGGAGCTTACCCACCCCCAGCGCACGCAGGAGACCGAGCTTGGCAACCTGTTTGCCGATATCTTTACCCGCAGCCTTGGAGTGGATGTGATGCTGATCGGCTCCGGCAGCATCCGGGCCGAAAAGCTGGGCCCCATCGTTACCTACGGCGACCTTATCGAGGGCTTCCCCTACGATGACGGCGTATTCATGTTCAAGGTGACCGGCCAGCAGCTGCGCCAGATGCTCCATTACATGCTGCGGGAGGAAGCCTACACCGGCCATACGGAGTTCTACCAGCTGCCCTCCACCCTGCGCCTGCGGTACGACCGCCGCAAGGGCGATTTTGATTACTTTACCTACTGCGGCAGGGAGGTGGGCAAGGAGATCGGCGATGACGCCCTGTTCACCGTGGGCTTGCAGAACTACCACTTTAAAAACATCGAAAGCTTTTTCAACATCTCCTACGACACCCTTTGCAAGCTCCAGAAGCCCCGCAGCGTGGCAACCTCCTGTCAGGATATCCTGATGGAGTATTTCCGGGAGCACGAGATGGTGGACGCGGTGGTGGACGGCAGAATGACCATCCTGCCCTCTACCGCGCAGACCGGCTGAACCCCTTTACCGCACAGCAATAACAACACGAAAAACGAAAGGAGCACCCCATGAAACAGCGATTCTCAAAACGAACGCGCCTTGTCAGCGCCTTGTTGACGCTGGCAATGGTGTTTACCTTTTTGCCCTTCAGTGCCTTTGCGGCGAACACAGAAATTGATTTTAATTCGCCGGATTTTAAGCTTAATTTCCCGGATGAGGAATTTCGGCGCTTTCTCAAAGAATGCTGTGACAAAAACGGCGATGGCAAGCTCGATGTGGATATCAAGAATATGACGATTCCAACCAGTTATGCAATCAAAAGTCTTGAAGGAATCCGTTTCTTTGAAGATCTCGAAAAGCTGGATTGCCACGATATCGGCTTGACAACACTTAATGTTGGCAAAAATTTCAAACTGAAGGAGCTGGATTGTTCCCAGAATCAACTGAAAGAGTATTATCCTATTCTTTCAAGCGGACTGAAAAAACTGAATTGCTCCAATAATAAACTGACCTACATGAATCTGGGCATTCTCTATGGGCTGAATCTTGAGGAGGTGAATTGCTCCAATAACAAAATAACGAATATCGTAATGGATAGCGTGGGGGAACTGGTCAAATTTGATTGTTCCAACAACGACCTGATGACGTTGGATGTCAGCCAATGCCTCAAGCTGGAAGAACTGAATTGCTCTGGAAATCAATTGATGGAGTTGGATGTCGGGCACCAGACGCAGCTGACACAGCTGGATTGTAGCAATAATAAATTGACAGAACTGAACGTGAAACAGAATGGCGGCTTGATATCTTTGATATGCAATGATAATCAGCTGACAACGCTGGACCTGAGCCAAAATCACAGTTTGAGTAATCTGAATTGTGCAAAGAATCGGTTGGCTTGTTTGGACGTTACTGGAATCAGCGGCGGTACGATAACGGCTAATGGCAACAGGCGTCCCATTGCTGTCCGTACAGACGGAAAGTTTGACTTGACCACACTGCCCGGCTTTAACGTGGGAAAGGCAACCAACTGGAACGGCGGCTCTGTTTCTGGCACGATTCTGACAGTGGAAAATGGCAAGGATGAGGTGAGCTACCAATACAATTGCGGCAATGGAGTAAAGCCCACATTCATCTTTGAAACCAGTCTGCCCATCAATAAGAATAATTTCCCCGACGATAGCTTTAGAAATTACATCAAAACCTACAAAGCAGGTGGCAGAGATGTCCTCACGGTGGAAGAACAAAGAAAAGTCGAAACAATCGAAGTTGAAGGAAAGAACATCAGCAGCTTAAGAGGCATTGAGGCGTTCCCCAACCTGACCGAATTGAAGTGCGGAAACAATTCTATCCAGAAATTAGACCTGAGACAGAATCCAAAGCTGAAAACGTTGAAATGCAATAAGAATCAACTGACCCAGCTGGACCTGAGCAAGAACCCGGATATCGACTATCTGAATTGTTCCGAGAACCAGTTGGAACAACTGGATGTATCGCATCTGAAAGATTTGGTGATGCTCAATTGCTCGCACAACGATCTGGAGCAACTGGATGTCAGAAATAGTAAATTTCTGGAAACACTTTACTGTTCCTGGAATCGGTTGACAGAGCTGGACGCAGATGTGACCCATAAGTCCCGTCTGGTAAGTGTAGAATGCCAAAACAACCAGCTGACATCGCTGATTCTGGGCCAAAATAAACTGCTGAAGAAACTGAATTGTGCCCATAACCAGTTGACCCAGCTGAATTTGAACAATATGATTTCCTTAAAGGATCTGAACTGTTTCAACAACCAGCTGACCGTGCTGGATGTCAGCGATAGTCCAGAATTGACTACATTGTGGCTTAAGAATAACCATCTCACCAGCCTGAATTTGGACAACAACCCGAATCTCAATTTCAGTATTACGGATATTTACAGTTCCGATTTTAATAATGTTTACACCGTTACCCTGAACCCTGACCGTACGTTTGACCTGCGAAATCTGCCCGAGGGCTTTGATATAAACCGGGTTACAGGATGGGTCAATGGCAAAGCCAACGGGAACATTCTGACGGTCAATGAAGACACAAACGTAGTGTACTATAGTTATCGGTGCATAACTGGTAAGCTGGAAGTAAGTTTCAAATTGGATGTGACTGGCACCGGCGGCACCGTTCCCCCGGTAACGCCTCCCTCCGGCGGCGATAACCCGGGCGGCGGTTCTACTCCGGGCGGTTCTACCCCGGGTGGTGGCTCTACCGGCGGCGGTGACGGCGGCGGTGCAATCGTCATCGTGGCAGCGGCAGGCGCAGTGGCGGCTGGCGTTGTGGGCTACGGCGTGTACAATTATGTTTCCGGCCAGAAGCTGCAAGCCCTGCTGCCGGAAGGCGTGGCTGCACCCGAGAACCGCGCCCAGACCGCGCTGCTGCTGTGGAACACCGCAGGCCGTCCCGAGCCTGCCGAGGCCCCGGCCTTTGCAGACGTGGCAGACCCGGATACCGCTAAGGCAGCCCAGTGGTGCGTGGAGCAGGGGCTGATGAAGCGCCGCCTGAGCGGCAAATTTGCCCCGGGCAGCAGCATCCCGGCCTATCAGGTGCTGAATGCCTACCGTAAGCTGGCAGGAGGCTGACAACCGAAGGATCATTCTGCCCATGCCGGGCAATGACCACTTTTTGAAAAAGGGTACCCTTTTTTCGGGAGAAGCGTCAGCTTCTCCCGAATGGGGCCCTGAAAAAAATAAATTTTACCACAGAAAGGAGCACCCCATGAAACAACGATTCTCAAAACGAACGCGCCTTGTCAGTGCCCTTTTGACGCTGGCCATGGTATTCACCTTCCTGCCCTTCAGCGCCTTTGCGGCTACGGATAGCGACGACTCCGGCTATGTGGAGAACACCAATACCTTCCCGGACGAAGCGTTTTGGAGTTATCTCCTCAAATACGTTGACAAAAACAGGAACGGCACTCTGTCACAGGAAGAGCGGTACGCAGTCGAAACAATCAATGTCAACTATATGAACATTCGTAGCCTGAAGGGCATTGAGTTTTTTCCCAACTTGACGGAGCTGTATTGCGTCGGTAACCAGCTGACAGAACTGGATATGAGCCAGAATAAAGAATTGCAGACGCTGGATTGCGTCGTTAACCAGCTGACAGAACTGGATGTGAGCCAGAATAAAAAATTGAAGAAGCTGCAGTGCAGTGCAAACCAGCTGACAGAACTGGATGTGCGCTCTAATACAGCATTGGAGCGGCTGTCTTGCAAGGAAAACCAGCTGACAGAACTGGATGTGAGCAATAATACAGCATTGATGAAGCTGTATTGCGGGAAGAACCAGCTGACGGAGCTGGATCTGAGCCAAAACTCTAAATTGATAGACTTGGACTGCGGAAACAATCAACTGACATCGCTGAATGTGGACAGCTGCGCAGAATTCATCGACTTCGGCTGCAAGGGCAACGAATATCCTGTTAAGGTCTCCGCGCAGACCCGCACCTTTGACCTGCATACGCTGCCCGGCGGTTTTGACCCGAGCAGGGCATCCGATTGGGAGGGCGGCACGGTAAGCAACGGAATCCTGACGGTGGACAGCGGCGCAACCGAAGTGACCTATTCCTACGATTGCGGTCGCGGAAAGACCCGTAGGTTCGCGCTGCAGGTGCTGACCATTACCAGAATCAAGCAGGTGAATCTCCGTGTAAACACACCCAAAAAGAACGAAATGCCGGACGAGACCGTTGTTATTCTGGACAACGGAGCAGACGTTTGTGACGCCAAGATCTACTGGGTCGAGGGCGACGGCGTAGGCGGCAAGCCGATCACCGGCTCCTTCAGGCCGGGCAAACGGTACACCCTTCAGGTGGGTCTGTACGCAAAACCCGGATATAAGTTTAGCAAGGATACCGTCTGCACAGTGAACGGACGGGAAACAGAGTTCATCTGGACCCAGAACGATGATACGGAATATTGCGCAATAAAGCATTATTCGGTGTCGCTGAGTCCGGGCGGATTTGAGCACGACCACAAGATGGAAATGACCCACGACGAGTACAGTCACTGGATGGAGTGCCCCATCTGCCATACGGTGCAGGACACCGAAGCCCATGTCTATGATAACGACAAGGATACCACCTGCAACGTCTGCGGCTATGTCCGCAGCCTGACCCCGGGCGGCACCCCCGGTGGCTCTACCCCCGGCGGTGATACCCCGGGCGGCACCACCCCCGGCGGCTCTACCGGCGGCGGTGACGGCGGCGGTGCGGTCGTCATCGTGGCGGCAGTAGGCGCAGTGGCGGCTGGCGTTGTGGGCTACGGCGTGTACAATTATGTTTCCGGCCAGAAGCTGCAAGCCCTGCTGCCGGAAGGCGTGGCTGCACCCGAGAACCGCGCCCAGACCGCGCTGCTGCTGTGGAACACCGCAGGCCGTCCCGAGCCTGCCGAGGCCCCGGCCTTTGCAGACGTGGCAGACCCGGATACCGCCAAGGCAGCCCAGTGGTGCGTGGAGCAGGGGCTGATGAAGCGCCGCCTGAACGGTAAATTTGCCCCGGGCAGCAGCATCCCGGCCTATCAGGTGCTGAACGCCTACCGCAAGCTGGCAGGATAAAACCTCTCAGTCTCGCTTCGCCCGACAGCTCCCCTGACCGGGGAGCCAAGAACGCGGGCGTGTTCCGGCAAATGACATCAAAACGCAGCCGATGCCCTGACTTTCCCATCAGGAGAGGGGGCGCGGCATAAAAAATAAGCATCCGCAGCGCACTGCGCCTGAGCTGAAGCAGCCCGGCCATGCGCTGCGGATGCTTTTGTTGTGCGGCGGGGCACGCCGCCAAAAACAAAAAATCCGAACCCTTCTCTTTCGAGAAAAGGTTTGGGTCTTCCTTGTCTGGTGCGAGTAGTGATGCAGAACTTTTTAAAAACAATCGTAGTATAATTTGTTTTTGAGGTTATCGGGTAGCAACTTGCTTGTATCACATCCCGATGGGCAGCTGTATTGAAAAAACAGCTACCCAAGACAAAAAGAAACGCCGTATCGTGTTAAACGATACGGCGTTTTATGGACCTAGAGGGATTCGAACCCTTGACCTCTCGGATGCGAACCGAACGCTCTCCCATGCGGACCTTAAAGAAGCCCCCAAAGGACAAAACATTTCTTTTGAAAAATGGCAAAAAACATAGGCGTAATGCGGGTTTTCGGACGAGCATTGCTTTCGAGAAAAAATTGCCATTCTTGCTTCAATGTAAAAAAGTTACACATCAGGAGAAATGCGCTTCAGATGCGATTTGAACGGGCGACCATCTGAATACTTCTTGCGGATCATGCACCGTATGGGGATGATTCGGATTATATCCCCTGTGCGATGAAATTGATGAGAAACAGTTAGATTTTTTCTGGCTGTTTCTTTTTTATTGCACAAATCCGGCGAAAACAGTGCCGATGGATACGCACCCAACGAAGATGCAAATGCCCAAAAAAGCCATCAAATATTGCCTTACTTTATACAAAATATAGCAAGCGGTATACGCACCATAAAGCATATACGGTATAACGTCAATTTTTTGTACATATCTCAACTGAATGACTGGAGGTGAGTTTTCAAAATGCCTGTTATTTATGTTGCAAAAACATCTTCCTACGCACGAAGAATCACGTTCGTTTTAGGACAGACGGTTGAAAAACAGCATGATCCTTGATTATTTCTACGGGCAAGCCGGAGAGCTGTTTTCGTTCTACCGCATTCCAAAGGCTCTGTTTCAGGAGCCACGGTTCCAGAGCCTGTCAACCGATGCCAAGACCCTGTACGGTATCCTGCTGGACCGCATGAGCCTGTCCGTGAAAAACGGCTGGCTGGACGAGCAGAACCGGGTGTTCATCCTCTTCACGATACCAGACCATGCCCATCGCAGAATAAAAGCTCCACAGCGCATACCTGTTGGTATAAAATACTCGGCCATCCCAATGGCTTTTGATGGAATAAGGATGGCACCCAACCGCTGATCTTAAAAATGCCCAGATAACACAAAGCCGGGCTGCTGCACAGAAACTGTGGAGCAGCCCGGCTTTTCTACAACGCAGTCACACCGCTGCAGTTCTGATCCAGAGGAACAGAGTGGGTGTGCTTAGCCCAGGGTGAGGGTGTTGGTGACGGAGATCACGCAGGCGAGAATGCCCATGATGATGCCGCCGATGTAGGGGTTTTTGGACTTCTTGTAGATCTTGCTGCACACAAAGACGGCAAGGGGCAGGATGAAAACGATGGGGTAGAGCCAGATGCCGGTAATGGAGCCGCCAAGGTGAGTAAGCTCGGACCACAGGAAACCCTTGTTGAAGAAGGTGATGTACTGAACGCCGATCATGATCTCGGGTCCGATAAAGACGAAGAACATCTGCACCAGAGTGCTGAGCCACTTGGACTTACCCAGCTGTACAAAGTTGAAGCCGTTGGTGGCAACAGACAGGGCAATGTAGTACACCAGCCAGAACACCAGATACTTTGCAATGGTGGCAAAGTGCATGGGTGCAAATGCACGGATGGTGATGAAGCACCACAGGCGGAAGTCGGTGAGGAACAGGTAGTCGGAGATGAACACCAGCGCATAGGCGGCGACCACCACGATAAGGGACAGAACGATGGTCTTCCAGAGCTTGCGACCGCTGATCTTCACGCCACGCTCTGCCAGGTCCAGGCCGTTCTTCTTGCTATAGCAGTTATAGGTCACCACCATAACCAGGATGGTAAACACGCCACAGAGGAAGGTCCACATACCGATGTACCAGGTGGCACCCTGATTCCAGAATGCCGGACGGTTCTTACTGCACCATGCATAGATGGTGGGGTAGAGGATCATGCCCATGATGGCACCAAATGCAAGACCGCCCCAGTACCAGCCCTTGCCCTTGCCCTTGGGAGCGGGGAGCGGCTGTGCGTCAGCAGCAGGCTTGAGCTCTGCAAAGTAGCGAGCGTCCAGAAGGGCGATGGCGGCGTAGATGACGAACATAAAGAAGCCAGCGATGCCCACCGTATTGAAGAATGCCTTCCACTGCCATGTCTGGTTGTTGGCATCCAGCTTGATGGGAGCATCCAGTGCCTTGTCAAAGAAGGTGACGCTGTCAGCAACAACATTCTTGGAGAAGTGTGCCCAAGGGTGGGTGATGGCCGGGTTGAAGATGACACGGATGGATTCCTTGCCGTCGATCTGCTCGGTGTAGTAGGTATCGGCACTGCGCTTGTCCAGACCGGTGGGGTCTACGCCAAAGTGCAGGAAGGACTGTGCAGTATTCTGGTCGATGTAATCCCGGGGAGCACTCTTGGTGCCGTCTTCCTGCTTTACCCGGTGGAAGAACTCGTCGTACTGGCAAGCAACGATACCAGCATCACGGCTGCCAAAGATGTTGACCCACTGATCGTCCTTCTTGTAAACGGCATCGTTGGACACCAGCAGTGCGGCGGCGATCAGCCCTTCCTCGTCCTGCATCACAGCCACACGGCTGGCAAGTGCGCCGTTGGAGTGACCGGTAACGCCGATGCGGCTTGCATCAACGTAGGGCAGGCGAGCAATGTACTTTACGGCATCGTAAAGACCGTTGGCATTGTTCTCAGCATCCCACCAGGTTCCGTCCGGGATGACCTCAGAGTCGCCGTGACCGTACATACTGATGGAGATGACCACATAGCCTCTGCGAGCGTACTCAACATAGTTGAGGTCCTGCATCTCACGGTTGTTGTACCAGCCATGGCTGGTGACGATCGCCGGAGCGGGGTTCTCTCTGGTGGCATTTTTCGGCACCAACAGAAGGGCGTCCAGTTCGTGACCGCTGTCGGTGACCATAGTGATGTCGTGGTACTTGATCGCACCGCCGCCTGTCTGCACCATGGATGCGCCCAAAGAGCTTATAAGGCATAGGATCAGAGCGATCGCGACCCAGAAGCTCGCGCTCTTTTGCTTTTTCATTTTGTTTCCTCCTTGTTGTGATTTTTTTTCCTTTTGTTGAGTGTAACACTTCACACTCAACTGCCTAATGAGAATTTATCAAAGATGCACAAAAAATGCAATAAATAAGTTTGTTGCTCTTTTTATGGATTTTGTTGCTGTTTTTTGTCATTTACTCGTTTTTTGTCTTTTCCGTTTGTATACAAAATAACTTCCACAAATTAAAGCTGCTGTAATTGTGAGAACTGAACAAAGGGGCTGCAGCACGTGATTTTGTGCTGCAGCCCCGATCCGGTGCTTTTTTAGAAAGCAGTGCCCACTGTTATGAAAAATTTTTTCGTCTTTTCGACGACCGGTAGACGGAAGGGGGGATTCCTTCCGTGCGTTTGAACACCGCTGTAAAGTGGCTGATGTTGTCATATCCTACCTCTTCAGCGATCTGGGAGATGCTTTTGCCAGTCTCCAGCAGCAGCTCCTTTGCCAGTTGGATCCGGCGGCTGCTGATGTAGTTCACAAAGCTCTCTCCCGTTTCCTTATTAAAGGTCCGGGAAAAATAGCTGGGGCTGAGGTGGCACAGGTCTGCCATCTCCATCATGGTGATCTCCTGCTGCAGATGATCCCGGATGTAGACCACCGCCGGGTAGACCACGCTGCTGGGGTTTACCGGCAGCACCCCGGTCTGCTGCGGTCTGTGCTCCTCCTGCGGCAGGAGCTCCTGGATCTGGATCTCCTCGCTGGGCTGTTCGGCATTGGCACTCATCAGCCACTTATAGGTCTCATCCCGGGTGTGGCTCTTTACGGCACGGTCAACAATATAATGCACCATATCGTTGATATATTCTGCGACCTGAACGATCCGGTCGTAATCCATTTCTGGCAGAAGCTCGTATTTCCGCAGGATCTCCTGCTGTGCAGCGTCCTCTTGCGGAAGGATGGAACTGATCTCGTTTACCAGACGCTCCGCCTTTTCCTGGTCCTTGTGCCGCAGACGCACCTGCCCGAACATCACGGCACCAAGGTAGATATCCCCCACCATGACGGGGACCGCTACGTCCACGATGCCGCAGTGGCACAGGTAGATGTAGGGGCGGCCCCGGCGCACTGCCTCAACTCCTGCCAGCGCATCGCAGCGGAAGCAACGCTTGCGAGAAACGGGATTCTCTCGCACGATGCTGCAGAACGCGGTACGGCCACTGTGTTTCGTGACAGGCTTCCCCTTGATGTCGATGCAGACGATGGCGGTACCGGTCAGCTCCGCCAACCGGTCCTGCATTTTTTCCCAGAGAGGGATATCCAAAACGTTTTCTATGGTGTATTCAAACCTGCTCATACCTTCGATTTCCCTTCTCCTTGCCGGACATTCGAACACTGCCATCATAAATGACCCGGCATGGAAAAGCAAGGTCCTCGGAGCAAAATCATGGTAATGTACAAATTTTCTACATTGAATAGGGTATATTGACGAGGGATTCCGTGGACAGATCTGCCCAAACCGAATGCAGCAGGCCTTCATCAGCCCTGCGTCGAGCGGAACGACCATCCTCAGGCTCACAAAAAAGCAAAACGCCTGTTGGGACACGGCATTAGCGGCAGCATCCCCAGTAGACATTCCTACTGGTTGGGAACCGCGCACTAAGCAACAGCAATGGGTTACGTTTGATGATTTTCCGCAGTGTAGTGTAGTGTTTGCAGCGAAATATCGGAGAATGGTGATTTATGGCCAAATCAAAAAAGATATTGGTCAGATACTTCGCAAACTATGCGAGCAAAAGGATATTGAAATAATTGAAGCAGAAGCCTGCCCGGACCATATCCATATGCTGATAAGTTTTTCGCCGAAGTATAGCATTTCTTACGTTATGGGATATCTCAAGGGAAAGAGCAGCCTCATGATTTTCGACAGACACGCGAATTTAAAGTACAAGTATGGAAATCGGCATTTCTGGGCCAGAGGATATTTTGTGGATACTGTTGGAAAAAACAAGCAGAGAATCCAGGAGTATATCAAGAGACAGCTAGAACAAGACCAAATTGCAGACCAGTTAAGCCTTAAGGAATTCACGGACCCGTTTACGGGTAGCAAGGGAACCAAGGCGTAAATAAAAGGCCCCTTGAGGGGCCTGCCACGAGACAGGAATGCAGTTGGCAGACCCATTCGTGGCCCCTTAAGGGGCTTTACTAGTATTATGCCTTTCTAGGGCTTACTCAAGCCACCGGCTCAGCCGGTGGTTTTGACTGCACAAATCGGCAAAAACAGCGCCGACAGCTACGCACCCAACAAAGATGAAAATGCCTAAAAAAGCTATCAAATATTGCCTTACTCTATACAAAATATAGCAATCGGTATACGCACCGCAAAACATATACGGTATAGCGTTAATTTTTCGTACATATCCCAACTGGAAGACTGGAGGTGAGTTTTCAAAATGCCTGTTATTTATGTTGCAAAAACATCTTCCTACGCACGAAGAATCACGTTCGTTTTAGGACAGACGGTTGAAAAACAGCATGATCCTTGATTATTTCTACGGGAAAACCGGAGAACTGTTTTCGTTCTACCGCATTCCCAAGGCTCTTTTTCAGGAGCCACGGTTCCAGAGTCTGTCCACCGATGCAAAAATCCTGTACGGCATCCTGCTTGACCGCATGAGCCTGTCTGTGAAAAACGGCTGGCTGGACGAGCAGAACCGGGTGTTCATTATCTTCACGATAGAGGATGTCAAGAGGGCGTTGTGTTGCGCAGACAACAAAGCGACCAAGCTGCTCCGGGAACTCGAAAAGTTTGGTCTGATTGAACGAAAACGCAGAGGTCTGGGAAAGCCAAGTTTGGTGTATGTGAAGAACTTTTCAGCAGAATCGTCAAAATCAATATTCCAGAATCGTGATTTTCACGATTCTGGAGGCTTCAAAAACGCAAGTCAAGACCCTTCAAAATCACGATGTAATAAGACTAAAGAGAATGATACTGAAATGAGTGAGACTGATCCATTCTATTCTGAAGAAGCGGATGGGATGAGCAAACGCACCCAACTGGAAGAATATTTTTCTCAGTCTTTGGAGATAGACCTTCTGCTCCGACTTTGCCCGGACGATGAGGACACCATCTATCAGATCATGGATTTGCTGGTGGACACCTGTGCCACCAACCGCAAGACGCTGCGCATTGCCGGGGACGATAAGCCCGCCGAAGTGGTACGCAGCCGGTTTATGAAGCTGAACGCTGACCATATCCGCTTTGTGCTGAAGTGCCTTGCAGAGAACAGCAGCCCGATCCGAAACATGAAACAATACCTGCTCGCTTCTCTGTACAACGCACCCACCACGATGCAGCTTTCCTACCAGAACCAAACCAACCACGACTTAGCGATGCGGAGGTGATAAAAATTTCAAAGAAAGCAACCACAATTGCCATCGTCAACCAGAAAGGCGGCACCGGTAAGACCACCACCTGTGAAAATCTGGGCATCGGGTTGGCGATGGAGGGCAAAAAGGTCCTGTTGGTGGACGCTGACCCACAGGGGTCACTGACCATCAGCATGGGCTGGCAGCAACCCGATGAACTGCCCACCACCCTTTCCACCTTGATGGCAAAAGCCATGAACGACCAGAGCATTCCGCCCGGCGATGGCGTTCTGCACCATGCGGAGGGCGTTGACCTGATTCCGGCGAACATCGAACTGGCAGGGCTGGAAGTTTCCCTTGTCAATTGCATGAACCGGGAAAAAATGCTGAAACAGGTGCTGGACAGTGCCAAACGGGAGTACGATTTTATTCTGCTGGACTGCACTCCTTCCCTTGGGATGCTGACCGTCAATGCCTTGGCAGCGGCAGACACCACCCTGATTCCGGTGCAGGCGCAGTACCTGTCTGCGAAGGGCTTGGAACAGCTTTTGCAGACCGTCCAGAAGGTCCGGCGGCAGATCAACCCGAAATTGAAAATCGAGGGCATCCTGCTGACTATGACCGACAGCCGCACCAACTACGGACAGCAGATTGACAACCTGATTCGAGGTGCTTACGGCAGCAAGATCAAGGTGTTCGACCAGACCATTCCCCGGTCTGTCCGCGCTGCGGAGATCAGTGCCGTGGGTAAGAGCATTTTCCAGCACGACCCCAAAGGCAAGGTGGCAGAAGCCTATAAATCTCTGACCGAGGAGGTGATGGCGAATGCCGAAAAACAGCTTAAACGTGTCGCTGAAAGGGGCAGATGACATTTTCTCCACCGAGGAATCCCGGCAGGAACAGCAGCGGGAGCAGGTGCAGCAGATTCCCATCGGAGAGCTGTTTCCTTTCAAAAACCACCCCTTTAAGGTCTTGGACGATGAATCCATGCAGCGCACCGTAGAGAGCGTAGAGCAGTACGGTGTGCTGTCTCCGCTGATCGCCCGCCCACGCCCGGAAGGTGGCTATGAAATCATCTCCGGGCACCGCCGTCAGCACGCTGCACAGCTTGCCGGACTGGACACCCTGCCGGTCATTGTCCGCAATATGGATGATGATGCCGCAGTTTTGCTCATGGTGGACAGCAATCTCCAGCGTGAAAACATCTTGCCCAGTGAAAGGGCTTTTGCCTACAAAATGAAGCTGGAAGCTCTAAAAAATCAAGGTGCTAGGTCAGATTTAACTTGTGGCCAATTTGGCCACAAGTTAAATGGTGCAAAAGCGCGAGATATTGTCGCTGATGAATCAGGTGACAACGCTCGAAATGTCCAAAGGTTTATCCGTCTGACCAGCCTCATCCCTGAACTGCTGGACATGGTAGACGAAAAGAAAATTGCCTTCAATCCCGCTGTGGAATTGTCCTATCTGGACGAAAGCCAACAGCGGGATTTTTTAGAAGCGATGAACGACACCCAGAATGCGCCGTCCCTATCCCAAGCGCAGCGACTCAAAAGGCTGGCGCAGGAAGGGCACTTCTCGTATGATGTTGCCTTTGCGGTCATGGGAGAAGAGAAAAAGGACGAGCTGGACAAGGTGGTCATCAAAAACGACACCCTGCGGAAATACTTTCCTCGCAGCTACACCCCGAAACAGATGGAGGACACCATCATCAAGCTGCTGGAACAGTGGCAGCGCAAACAGCAGCGGCAGAACGAACGCTGATACACCTTTTGAACGTAAGACCCGACCGGGTCTTTCTTTTTTGCAAAAATTTGGAGGAAACCCACTATGAATACTACCATTGATCTCAAGACCGCAAAGACCATCGAAGCCATGAACCAGAAGATCAACCACATGGACAATGCTGTGACCGACTTCTTCAACAAGATGAGCGATGTGCTGGAGCTGCAGCTCGGCGATGATGAAGTTTACGCCGCCGTGATTGCCCCGGAGATTGAACTGACCATCACCCCGCTGGCGAACGTTCGCAGTTACCTGCCTTGCTTCGATGAAACTGATTCCTGCTACAGCATCAGCGAAGATGTGCCGCTGGCTCTCTGTTACTGTTGGAATTTATAGATCACACTGGCTGGAAAGCGTTACCTGTCCGGCGCAGTCATCTTTGTACGCTACGACATCGATGGCAATTTTGTTGCACTTACCACCGCCGACCT
>OOCF01000333.1_pt1 | contig 23153 bp, 33 predicted proteins | sample 1671001 | NCBI WGS metagenome assembly OOCF01 (sample SAMN06348112, study PRJEB24527) | human gut metagenome | biome: human gut; feature: ankylosing spondylitis patient; material: feces | host: Homo sapiens | place: China | collected 2015-10
ATAATAATAAACGCCATAGCGTAATCCATACGCTACAGCGTTATTTACATGTTCTATAAACTTTTCATCAAGATTATAGTGTTCTCCTATTTTAAGAATAACACCTTCAATTTCAGCGTCTTTTACCGCCTGCCAATCAATCCATTCTTGCCAAGCAGAAATATCAATTACTTTCATTATTTGTTACCTCTTTTCATAAAAATATTTGATATCGAATTACTTAAATTAACGCCACCTATGACAAGAATTAAAGTTTGAATGATACTTGTTAAATTATCCGTGATGTCTTTATCTAAGATGTACATAACAAACATAAATAAAAAAGTAAGTACACATAATATAATTAATGCACTCACTTTGGTTTCTTCGATTGAGAGACCATCCTTAATATTAAATTTTTCGTCTTCCATCTTAATCCTCCTTACGTTGGGGTAAACGAATTGTTTTGTTATATAATCCGCTTATAGCCCCATTGCCACCTAACGCTTTATACGTATTATACATATCTGTTAAGTTTTCCAACGCCCATATTGGGAGTACACCATCTTTTTCTGCTCGATGGCAGATGTTTATAATTTCTACACGTAATAAACCTCTAATGGCACAATCTCGATTGGCTTCCTTTTGTATAAAGTTTTTATACAAACTATACGCAAATTTTAAGATACCTGCTTGTATCGCCAAAGTTGCAATAGTAAGCCAATCATTAGTAATAACATTTTCCATTTATTCACCTTCTTTGTTATGCTCCTATTAAAGGAGTGTGATTAAATTGAATAAAAGATTAAAATTACCAAATGGTTTTGGTAGTATCACCAAAAAAAGTGGTCGACGCCGTAAACCTTTTGAAATCCGTAAATGGATTGATGGAAAACAAAAAGTTATAGGATACGAAGTTTCTTATGAATCTGCACTTGCTTTTTTATGCGAGTATAACAAAAATCCATTACTTTTTTCTCCGTATGAAATAACGTTTTCGGAACTTTTCACTTTAGTAAAAGCTTATTTGTACCCACGCATTAAACAACATACACAGCAAAGCTATACTGCCGCATATAACCATCTGAAACGACTTTATGATAAACAGTTTGCCAAAATCCGCATTGGAGACCTGCAATCTGCTATCCGTGATATACACGATACAGGCGCAGGATACAGCACACAGAAAAAGGCTAGGCAGGTTCTGCACCACATGTATACCTACGCAGTGAAGTATGAGATAATTCCACCAGAAAAAGATATTAGTCGATATATTGATATAGACAAAGATAAAAAAGTCTATAAAAAAACCATATTCAATACCCGACAGATTTATAAACTTTTTAGAGCAACAAACCATAGATATGCCAAAATGATACTAATGCACATGATGTTAGGTACTCGTCCTAGTGAATTTTTAGCAATAGAAAAAACTGATGTAAAGCTTAGACAACGTTACCTAATAATAAGAGAAAGTAAGACAGAAGCTGGTAGAAATAGAATTATCCCACTACACAAACAGACACTTCCTTTCTGGATAGAGTTATTAGCGGAAAACAACAAATATGTTGCTACAGATAGCAACGGCGTACAGCTTAATTACAGCCGTTTTCGTAGTAGGTTTGATAAAACCCTTGTAGAATTAAAAATAAAGCGCCATACACCGCATGAATGCAGACACACGCTTGCAAGTTTATTGAATAATGCGGAAGCTAATCCAACCGCAATAAAAAGAATACTGGGACACGCCAGTAGTAACATAACAGAAAAGCACTATACACATAAGGACCTACATCAATTAAAAAAAGCAATGGATTTAATAGTTTTTAAATATTAAACTTGGCACTAATACGGCGTTAATATTAATCTATATAAATTACTATATTCCTTTATTTTCTAAGGTGGAACACGGCACAAATACGGTAATATAATTTTTTGCATAATAAAAGCACCATCTAAGCCTTATTTTTACTAGCTTCTTGGGTGCTTTTTTCTTTTTCTGCTAACACTTTCTTTTCTGTTTCTATAAGTTCTTTTCGTTTGTAATCTGGACACTTTGAATTAGTGCAAAAGCCTTCTGTATCAAGTTTTCTTCCGCAAAATGTACAAAATTTAAGCATTTGTCAATTCCTCCAATTTTATTGCATATTCATTTAATATATTTTGTCTTTCCTGTTGCAATTCACGAACATATTCATCATCACCGTTATTTTTGGCAATCTGAATTGCTTCATCTACAGCTTTAATATTTGCTTCATATTCGCTTTTAAGAACATTTGCCTGCTCTTCTTTTGTAATCACTCTAGCAGGTGCAGAAATCGGTTTTCCAGTAATGTTACCTCTTATATATCCTGTTCCATTATCACCCTCTCCACGATTTCCAACGTAATATTGGTAGTCCTCTGTGGTTATTTTTATATAACCTCCCTTCGTTAATTTTTCTTCACCACCGTAATTATTAACTAAAGTTGATGGAATAGATGCTTCTCTTTTTCCTTCTTCATTAAATTTACACAAATAATACATAATAAATAATGTCTTCCTTTCTTAAAAAATTCAAATAAAAAAAACACCAAGTATTTACATACTTAGTGTTACGAAAAGAAAAAAATAAATTCGCTAAATGCATTTTATCACAATAATTAAACCTCAACAATGGGGAAATTATACTATACAACCGCAGCGAACAACAATATCAGGTGTCTTACCTATTGCTTTTTCTTATATTTATTCTATAACTGGCACGCATATAGCTACTGGTGGGCAGGATAGTTTAGGTATAGAAAAAACATCAACATCTCAAATAACAATAGAAAAAAGTGTTGTATCTAACTCCGGAACTTTTACAGTAGGTATTATTGCTATAGGTTTTTAGATGCCTATGGCAAACCAAACACGATTTATACTCTCAATTTGAGAACTACTAACTAAAATTTGATAAAATCCGTTTATATTATGTCCACCAATAGAAAAACGATACTCTTGAGTGCCATTGTCATTTGCCACAGAAATTGGAGTTTCAAATTTAGTGAAGGAAATATTATACGATACAAGAAAATTAGTGCTATTGGTTGAAATGTTTCCCCATTGTTCAGGTATTCGACAATGGGGATTAGGAAAAAGTACTGAATCCAAACCTTATACAGTAGATATAACATTAAATATATTGGCTAATACTTTATTATCTGTAGCAACAGATATGAATAATACAGAAACAGCTACAAATATAACAGGAGCTTTAATTAGTATTAGTACACCTTGTTTAACTAAAAATATATTACGTTGTACAAGTGTAAACAATGTTGCTCTGGGGCATTTCGCTTGGGTTTGCATTTGCAAAGTTTAAATTACAATAGCTGCCCAACTCAAATATCCCATACTTACCATAGATGTTAATCTTATTGTTTTTTCATTGGAAGCTTTTATATTAAAATTAAGGGCATTACCACCACTTGTAGTAACACCATTTGTACAATCTATACCCCAAACATATAGAAGTTTGTTTCCTGTAATATTTAAAGGAATATCCACATAAGTTGTATCTGTAGTTATATATCCCCATTGTTGAGGTTGAACAATGGGGAAATGGATTAATTACAGATAAAACAGGTATTATAGTTTATTTACCAATAAATTATAATAATACAAATTATCGTGTATTTTTAACTCATTATAACGGAATTACACCTACAAGTGTAATCCCTTTATCTGTTGGATATATAAACAAAACATATTTTTATACATCTAATAATCAATCACAAAATCCATCATTTTTCTGGTTTACCATTGGATTTTAAATTAGTACACGTCCTATAGCTAACCATAAAACATTTGATACACTTGTTCCTGGAACATAAGTATGTCCTGTTTCATAGTCTATTAGTATTTGTAGTCCATTGGCGTTGGCGTTTTGAATGTATGGAACTATTACGATATCCGGTATATCACCGCTGTTAATAGTGGCATTACTCCAAAGATAACCGGGCATTGTAATATTAAAAGGTACTTGGTATGGTGTAGCATCTATTCGCATACGCACATTATTTCCCCATTGTAGAATTAGATTTCCAAATAATTTTCCTAAGCAAATGTATCCATTTTGTGCCATCAATCCAGTTATTCCCAATGCAGGGCAAGAAAAATGTCCATCTTCTTGTGTTTCAACTTCAAGATTTGTACTAAGTTTCGAAATAAAAGCTTTTACCCATGCTTGAACCCACTCCGTATTCGTTATTTTATTAGAATTATCTTGTTCTGCTGGCGTAGGAACTGTAGAACCTGTAAATAGACTTACTAAACCTTCCATAGTTCCGCCAGATAATGGTAAACATACTTCTTTAGCATACTCTTCAATCTTTTTCTTTATATCATCTTCAGTTGCATCTTCTATACCAAATATACGCTTAATTAAATTTTCATGTGCATTCTCATCTTCATTATGTTTTGTTAATTCTCTTTTTAATATAGTAGTTGTTATTAAACCTTCTGGGTCTATTTTAACAATAATATTATCTACATTTAAAACTGCAATATTAAGTGCATAGCTTGCGCTTAATACAAGAGCCGTATTTTTTGCTGGAATAAAATCGGGATTAGGATCTGTAGTATACATATACAAAATTTCTCCCTCATCGGGGTCTTGAGCAAACAAACCCCATTCCCTAGCATAAAATGCGGTCTCTATATTACTTGTTAATATAACACCTGTAACACAACATATATTATTTTCTACAGCTTTAGAAGATATTCCCATTACATTTATTGGTTGTTTCAAATCTGTTAAATTATCTATTTCTTCTGGGTCCGGTATTCCGCTACCCAATTTCATTTTTGTTATAGTAAGCGTTTCTCCTGCTTCTACTTTTGCTTGTAAAGCTCTTCCTTTTGCGGTTAAAACACCGCCTGACCAGTTTGGCATTTTACTGTTACCTCCCTATAAATATAAATTCCTGCACTAATATTTTTATTTATGGTATATGCCACATCCGACACTGTAGCCGGATAAACATTTATTTTATTATGCACGGACGGCGCAATGCCATAACATATATTAATTCTACTTTTACGTATAAATCCCAAATAATCACACCATGAGCGTGTATTTTTTATGTTATATAATGCCTGTGCTATTTTTTCTAATGTGTTAATATCCGGAATATCGGAAGTTATTAAATCTATCCTAAAATGATATGGCTCTGCATCATATTCCCACCATTCCTGTATTTTGGCACCGCCAAACAATGTAGACATATAATCCTCTATAACTCCGACTGTGCCTTTATATCTATGCCATTTAATAGAATTTTTAACAGCATCTCTTTTTTGTTTTAACGTCCAAGATTCATCAAAAAAATCAACATGAAATTGCCATGCTAAAAAATTTATTATTTCTTCAGGTAAATTATCTATATTAACATATATAGATAATTTTTTATTATTCTCTACCAGTTTATTTAATTGCACATCTAATGCATCACACATAGCTTTTACAAAAGGATCTTTTAATAAATTAGGTGGCATTATATCACTAAGTTTTAAATTTTCTAACTCAGTCATACATAACACCACCATAATTAACAGTTATTTTACTTTCTTTCGCAACTTGAGCCTTTGCATCGCCTTGATGTATTGTGGCTGCACTTATAGATGTATCTTTTATAAGCTCTGTATAAATTGGCTCTGTAACCTCTATTCTGCCTGCTCCTGCACTTCGCATAAAATAGACTAACTGGTTCGGATCTATATCTCTACCCAATGCAGATTTTTGCCATAATACATAATCTTCTCTAATAGATTTTTCTATAGCTTCTTTTAAAGTATTTTCTTGTTCGGCATCATTAGAGTTTATATAGTATTTTACATTTATGTTATATTCAACTTGTTCTGGCTCTATAACCTCAACTTTATCTGTTAAAGGCCTTCTATTTTTCTCATTTATGATTTTTTCAGTTTCCTTTATTAGTTGTCCATTAGGAAGCTCTCCACCTTCTAAAAGTGGTCTAATATGTACCACTCCTGGAGTCGGAGAATAAACTGCTACATCAATAATCGCTGGAGAAGCTGTTTTAGTCCAAAATACATAACTTTCATCTGGTCCGGCAGTTGAAAAACTTTCCGGAGCTTCTTTTGTTCTTTCTCTTAAATGTTCATCTGTTTCTATTTCTTCACCACCGGTAGTAGTTTCCGTATTAGCAATATTAACTACAAATGGCAAATTATCTACAATTTTATTTATTTGTCCAGCTACATAATTATTACCAATAGTACCTGCTTGTGTACATTTTGCAATTCCTTCAGCTTCTAATTCCCCCGATTTTATAGTTATAGGTGAAGATATTGAAAAATATATTTCATTACCTGCAGTAATTCTTATACCAGCTGGAATTGTAACATCATAGTTTAATGTTGTAGATAATCTAGCTTCCACTTTCGTTCCTGCAAAACTAGCTGGTAACCTCTGAACATCTAAAAGATTTGCTAAATGCTCTAAATATTCACCTTTTGAAAAATATAATAAATTTAGTTTACCAGTTGTATCCTGCTGTTTCTGTATAAGACCTATATAATAACATATAGACTCTAAAAAAGTCCTTCTAGGGTCAGCTGGAGCTAATGTAGCACCTAAGTCTTTTTCAACTTGTGTTATTACTGCTTGTTTAATTTTTTCAGTATCAGTTTCAACAAAATTCAGATCAGTATTAAGTTTCATTTATCACACCTCTAATTATCGGATATAATGCACCTTCTTTTGCTTTATTTGTTGTAAAATCTATACTTTGTACTGTAAATCTAGGTTCATATTTTGCTATTGCCTCAATTATTTCAGCTCTTAATCTTGCTTTTATTATATTTATTGGTTGGTCAATATAAGTAGTAGACAATCCAAAATCTCTATTTAATGGTACGCTATATTTAGCTGTAGATAATAAATTATATATATTCTGTCCTACCTCTAACACTACATTAGTTGGAGCAAAATCAATTATTTGTGGAAGAGCTAGATTTATTTGTATTATTTTCATTTTGTTGCATTTCCTCTGGTCTTAATACATATTCTTTTAATCCAATAGATACATTTATTGCCTCAGTATTTCCTTTGTTATCTGTCCTAGTTATTTTTTCATTTAATTGCGTTATATATACCCTAGAATTTCTATCCAAAACGGGATAATCTCCTAAAATTAAAAATACTATTTCGCCTGTATCTCTCATATTTCTTAGCTTTTTTAATTCATCTTCAGGATTTGTACCAAGTGCTACATCTAACGTCAATTCAAAATTAAATTCTTCTAATCCAGGACCTAAAAATTCCGATACTGGTTTTTGTCCAATTATTTCATGCTCTGCCCATCGCGCTGTATTTTTCCTTTGATAATTCTCTGGAGTTTTATAAGTTATTCCAGTATTATTAGTTTTTTTATTTAAAAAATTTCCTAATATACCTAAGCCTTTACCACTATAAAAACTTTTATTACTAACCTCAAATATTACACTGCCTAAACTTCCTATCATGCCCATAAATAGCACCTACCCTGCAAATACATTTGGACTACCTGTATTATGTGTACCACTTTGCCCACAAGTATTACAATTTGTTGTATCCCCTATTCGTATCAATGGTTTACCATTAACAAATACACTACTGCTACCTGTAACACTAGTAAAAACTCCACCATGAGGGCAGTTTGTAGAACCTATATCGCCTTGTCGATGTGCTGGCTTACCATTTATAAACACGTTAGGACTTCCTATACTATTTATCCCACTTCTCGAATGTGGACAATCTGGTAATCCTAAATCACAAATCCCTGTTGTACTGTCTCCTACTCTTGTAACCCTTGACATCTAATCACCTCTAATCATTCAAGTGTATTTCCTTACCGTTTATTTTTATTAAACCAACACAATTTATACTTAACGTGTGAGTCTTTTTATCATATTCAATTCGTGTCCCATCACCAAAATCTAATATTCTTTTATCAATATCAGCATTATTAGGAACCTGATTTACTTGATTAAAATATGTTCCTATAATACATCCTTGATTTAAACTAGTAACATTATTAGGATTCATTAGACATGTAACATAATCTCCTGGTTCTGGTAACCAGAAATCTTTTACAGTCTTACCACCTCTACCAGTTATTTGAAGTGGTCCTGATGTAATATTATCTTTATCTAAAAAAATTACAGTTGCCGTCATCTTTGTTGGGTCTACAGTAGAAACTATTGCATTTCTTATCAAATTGTTACTAATAGCCATTTAAGCACCGCCTTAAACTTAATTTTGTTGTCACTCCATTTCCCACAGAGCATGCAACATTTGTAATGATATATTTTCCATCAAAAACTTGAATATTTTTCAATGTTAGTGTTTGCCCTGCATAATAAAAAACAGCCGTATCAAGTTCAATCTCGGCTGTTATTTCTTCCTTATTTTTATTTCTTAATTCTTGTTTTGCTAATCTTTCTGCCTCTGCAATAGAAGCAACTTGTTTATTAATTTCTAAAGTTTGCCCTACTTCTTTATTAGGATCTGTGAACGTTGCTTCTATAGTTAACCCTTTACCACTATCTAAATACTTCACATGACAAGCTTTATATATATCCCTCAACTTGCTATTAAAACTATAACTTATATTTCTAACTAAATTAAAATCTATTTCTCCTACAGGCTCTGCCTGTTCATATTTATACTCTTCAAATATTGCTATATTACCACTGGATACTTTAAGAGCCATACCATTATCATTGCAGAGTTTTTGTAAGAAAGCTAAATAACTTTCTTCAGTTATCTCTGCACGTTCTATTTCTGGATCATAGTCAGCAGAATAAATTAATTGCATATTAGTTAAATTAGCTATATCTGTTGCAATCTTGGATAGTGTATATTTTTCCCATGCTCTATTTTTATCTACTCCCCTAAGTCCTGAATTATCTGGTATAGATACAGCTTTTATATTAGCTATAGATGGTGGCCCACTTATTTCTATTTCATCTATTTCAAATTTCCCTATTGGAATTTCCATATCTTGAAAATTTAAACTTTGTATAAAACTAACCTCTAATGTATCTCCTTTGATTGGATACCAGTCTCCACTCCAAAGTTTAAGGCTATTTTCTACCTCTATAGATAAATCATCAGCCTGATTACTAAGCGGGTCTGTATAACTAACATTTTTAAGAAAATTTTTTATATCTTTACTTATATCTTTATTATTATAAGTTATTTTAGGTATAACCTTTTTTCCAAACATCTACTTCACCTTTTCCATGGTGGTAATAAAGTATTAATGGGAGTTGTTATTTCTGGTAAAATAAGTTCTACATTCGCTGGAAATATTACATAATCTCTATATTTAAAGTTAGCTTCTATTAACAAATGTGTATATTGCTCTCCTCCTAATTTATTAAAAGCTATTATGTCCCATGTATCTCCTTGTATGGTTTTATACTTACGCATAACTTAATCGCCTTTTTTCTTTATTATATTTTGCCATAAATTTTTTAAATTCCTCATACGCATCATTAATCGCTATTTTTACATCTTGTTTACTTATACTATTACCATCATTTTGTATTGTTATATTAGGTGCAAATACTATATTACTTTCAATATTATTACTAGATGTTTCTGCATATAATTTACTTAAATCTAAACTGCTAAATGGTTCTGTATCTATTTTGGGCCATATCTCCATTCCTGGTATTTCCATACCCTCTGTATTTATCTTTGGATATATACTCATATCTGGTATAGATATTGCACTTGCATCTACTTTTGGCATTACCTCCATTCCTGGTATTGCCATATCCTCTGTATTTATCTTTGGATATATACTCATATCTGGTATAGATATTGCACTTGCATCTACTTTTGGCACTACCTCCATTCCTGGTATTCCCATATCCTCTGTATTTATCTTTGGATATATACTTATATTTGATGTAGTGTCTTTATATATACCTAACATACGGCCTGTTTTTTCCCACAAAGATTTAGACCTATCACTATTATTTATAGGAATTGCCATTTCTGGGCCATCTTCTGCAAAATATGCTAATGTTGGATTTGTTATTAAACCACCTTTTGCATACCCTTCAGGGTCTTCATCACTTCCTATTATATTTTTAATAATTTTTATGGAACCCTCTATCGGATGCGAAAAAAATTCAACTAAAGAGTTCCACATTGCCATTGCTCCATCTGTAGCTTCTCTAATATTATTAAGTATCCATTCTTTAGTCTGTGTAAATTCATATCCTACATACTCAGATAAATTAGTCGCTCCAGCCTTGATATCATCCCAATTTTGCATTAAATATAATCCAGCACCAACTAAAGCTCCAAAAGCTAAGGCAACACCCACTACTGGCCAAGATATAGCAGCAATAGCGGTAGCTGCTACAGTAGCTGCTGCACCTATTCCACCTAATCCAGCTATAAAAGAAGCCGCAGAAAATGCTGCTATAGCTGCGACCACACCACTGATAACAGATGTTAATACACTTAAATCTACATTACCTAAGAATTCTGTAAAAGTTTGTATTGCTGGAGTTGCCTGCTCTGCCAAAGGTGCTACAAACTGCACTTCTATAGTTCTGTATAAATTAGCAAAAGCTGTGTTTATGTTATTAAGCTTATTTTGTGCTATATCATCCATTGTTTTAGCATTCATGTCTACAGCAGAATTTGTATCCGCCATAGCAAGCACAGCTTTTTCTCCCATATCTTCCCACATAGTGCCAAATAAATTTACGCCAGCTTGATTTCTTTTTACTGGGTCTTCTATAGCTTTTAATGCATTAACTGTTTCTATAAAAGCTTCCTGAGCAGAATCTCCGCCTTTAGCAAATTTTTGTGCCATAGTATCTGCATTAAGTCCTATAGCTTCAAATCCTTCTGTGGTTGTTTTACTTCCGTCTTTGACCCTAATATTAAATTCCTTAATAGAATCGCCTATTTTATCCACAGACCAAACACCACTTTGCGCACCAGAAACTAATATATTCATGAAGCCCTCTGCATTAAATCCCATTTGTTTAAACTGTACGCTATATTCATTTAAAGTGTCTAATAAATCTCCATTTTTATCTGCACCTAATTGCGCTCCTTGAGCCATAAGAGTATATGCTTGTTGTTCACTAACACCAAACTGCTCCATCATTATTTTAGCTGCACGCGCAGATTCTGTTACCTCCATACCAAAAGTATCTCTAAGTAAAATAGCATTTTTAGATGTATTTGCTAAATCATTTCCTAAATTTCCCATTATTTGTTGTATCTGACTTGTTGCTTGTGCTGCATCTTGCATATCTGCAGTAAGTCCAGATACATAAACACTTTTAACAGCCTCCTGTATATTTTGCCATTCTTCACCTGTAGCCCCTGTCATGGCCTTTGCTTGTCCCATAGCTTCTTGATAAGCAGATATATCTTGAATAAATGTACTAATACCTAAGCCTGCTGTTGCTCCTGCCATCATTCCTTTAAATCCGCCACCCATAGCACTAATAGATGCTGAAGCACTTTTATATTCTTCTTGTTGTTTTGTTAGCTCTTCTAGTGCTTGAGTTTCTTTATTAATTCTTGTTGCAATACTAGCTGAATTAGCACCGAATGAATTAGCAGATATAGTACCAGCTTTATATGCAGCTTCTAAATCCTGCATAGCCTTCTCTAATTGTTTTAATGTTTTATTAGATTGACTTATTTTTTTATCTGCATCTTTAAAAGAACCTGCAAAGGAAGGGTCGAGTCCACCAAGAATTTTAAAAGCAAAGTCATATGTTTTAGCGTTTGCCATTTTTTCTTGCCTCCTTGATGGCTTTAGCTTCCATTTTCAATATTGTACTTGTAGATTTCACCCATGTGTATAATTCTAAAAAAGACATACTCATATACACATTTATAGGTGTATTAGTATGCCTAGCTAAAATTATTATATTTTTAGTAATAAAATTTTTTAGTTTTCCTGTGTCTTTAAAATCCCCAAGCACATATTTATAAAAACCCTTGCTTTAGCTTTAACCTTGAAAAAGTCTTTTGCCGGTAAATCCCTAATAATAACCGAAGATACACCTGCCGCTTTAGCTGCTAAAGCTCCTAAATATTCCGCACTTCCTTCTGGATAAATAACAACCGTAGATAATTCTTTTTCTACTTCAATTATGTCATTCCCTGTCAAAGACTCAAAATCAAATATAAGTTTCTCAATTTTCTTTTCACCATATTCAAGTGGTTTATCTAAAATCAATTCAAATCTATTCATTATATACTCCTATCCTACTATGTCATTAATTGTTTGTCTTAAATCTGTCCCATCAATTTTATAAATGCCATTTAATACATCAATTTCAATCTTACTTTTTTTATCTAACCAAACTTTATAAGACTGTAAATTCATCTCTACTTTTAAACTCATTGTTGAAGATATCTCTATATCTCCCATTTCAAAAGAAGATGTCATTCCTGAGGTTACTGCTCTAAATTGTTTTTCTGTATATGTTTTTAAAGCAGAATCATAAAAATTTAAAGCGGCTCTCATTTCTAAGGTTTTATTACCTTTTAATAAATTAGGATTTTTATCTGTTATCCCTCTAAAAGTTAAGGATACTGTCATGTTTTCAATGTTTGTTTCATTTACAAACTCCATTGTTCCCATGACACCCATACCTTCAAGAGTCGTTTTCTTTTTCTCTATTGTTGGAAGCGTTACTGTAGCAATGCCAATTAATTCCATGTTATTATCTGCATCATATATTTTGGCATCTTCTATATGTGTAGGAAACATTCTAATCACTCTCCTTAAGCACTAAATAATGTATCATAATATGTTACATCAAATTCAAGAATAAATTTAATATCTTCAGCTGGAACGCAAAAGCCAATATAAGCGTGATATTTTACCTTGCCATCTATTAAATCTGTAGTAGGATTTTCGGATTGTAAAAATTCTACCCTACCACCTAAAATGATTTGCTGTGCTGTAAGACCAGCCAACCAATCATTTGCAGAATTTACTACAGTTTCTACAAATCTTGGTCTCATTGGATTATCTACTTTAGAGAAAAATGTTGTTTGTAATGTATTTCCTACCCAATTCATCATACGTCGGCAACAAATCCATCTATCTTTAGGGTCACTTGTTCCTGGATAAGCTGCAGTATTATTTCCCCATAATTTCCAGCCATTTTTATTTATTGCAGTAACTACACCAATACCATTTAAGTAATTCGCAATATCCTGACCAAAAATCACTTCTGTTCCATCAGATAATACTAAGCCCTCACCAACAATACTTTCATTACTTGGAGATTTAAATGGAACATCATCATAAGAAGCATCTGTATTTAATGTTACACAAGATGCTAACACAGACATATGATATGTTTTTTCTCCCAAAGAAATTTTAGGCCAATAAACAATTAAATTAGGAGATGTAATATTATTTTGGTTTTTCCAATTATTAACATCACTGTATTTTTTTACTGTAGTTGTATCCGCATCTATTAGTGCTATGCATCTAAAATTCCCATTAATATTTTCACATTTAGCTTCCATTACTGCAGCAACCTCCGAGTTACTGCTCCATTTTGGAACCACAATTTGACCAGGTACTAAATTAAATAAAGGATATACGTCAGCTATAACTTCTAACCCTTCTGCCTTATTAGTATTTACGTCCACACCGCCAATTATATCTGTTTCATTAATTTGTGTTGGGTCAACTTTATCATATTCTACATAAATATGGTCTGTAATTTCTTCATTCAGAATATTTATTACAACTTGATTATCTTCATTATATGAAGCAGTATAATCTGTTTCATATGTTAAATATTCTCCAGCATCTTCTTTTTTTATCTTTAGAGTATTTAAAATAACTGGGTCTGTTAAAATTACTTCCTTATCTGTAACTGTTTTTTGGGTACTTTCTACACTCTGTTTATGTTTAGTTATATCCAAAACATTTACAAATACAACTGGACTAATACTATTTTTACTAAAAGCAGCATCCATATATTCACAAAGTGTGTAATTTTCCCAATCCTCATCATATCCAAAATTAGCCACTGCTTCATTGTAATTATAAATAAGTGTGGCTTTATTAATTGGTAATTCTGTTACTGGTGCATTAACTAAATGTAACGGAGCTGTACCAATAACTACAGGAAGCCCTGCACTTACTTCTATTGTTGGCACTAATGAAGTAGCCTGCTCTTGTATAGAAATCCCATGTTGATATGTTGCCATTAATCATTTGCCTCCTTAATTGTTTTTATTAATTGCATAAGTGCCTGATATTCTAAAGTAGCTTTCTTTTGTAAATTTTTCTTGGCCAAGCTTAAATTTTTGGGTTCTACAAATAACATTTTTAATAAACTGCATTTTTCAAACAATCCTTTTAAAGGTGGATAATTATAAGGAATTCCACCTTTAAAGGTTTTATTATTAAATAATCCATATTTTAATATTGTTGGTCCAATATAAGTAGTTGCCTTATTTTTAATCTCATTCATAACCATAATCATCTATTATTAATCCTTCTTCCTTTATAGATTCAGTTTCATATGTTGCTTCAATTACACCTATCCACATCGGTTTTGGTTGTAAACTTTCTTCTAAAACTCTTGTATTCATTGGTAAAACCATTCGTGCATCTTTAAAATGTCTATGTTTCAAAAGTGCAACTCTATTTTTTTCAATCCAGTTATAAATCAAAAGATACGCATCTTCATCAATTTCTTCATATGTCAAAAATGTTATATACAGTTTAATCTTAGACACACCACCGATAAAGTCTACATTTTCATCTGTAGTTTCTGCCGGTCTTACAATTATTCGTGGACAATATTCTTGTCTTTTCACTATACTAATATTATCTGGTAAAAAGCCAGTAACTACTTTTACAGATTTTTCCTCACTATCATAAATTTTATTTACATCTTTCAAATATTTAGCCACTAAACTTGCTAATTCAATTGATTGCATTTTTACTCCTAAGATTGTTTATTTAAAATATTAGAAATTTGCTTTTCTACATCTTCATTAAAAGTTTTTTGTACATTTAAAGTAATATTGGCATGAATTTCTGGATTTTTAGCCATATATGAAGCAGATGGTCCATAAAACTCTCGTATAAATGCACGACCTTTTGTTTTTCCTGTACCTCTTTTTTTTCGTCTTGGTTTTTCTGCTTTCAAATACTTATGAATTTTTCCAGCACTTCCATCTTGCCAACGTTCAAAAATGTCTATATGACCTGATTTCATTTTCGCAACAAAAGCCCCTAAAAATTTGCCTCCACCTTTTCTTTTTACTTGGGCAAATGGTACTTCTCTAGATGGTTGTGTTGGCGACATTTTAAAATTATTAAGCCCTAAAACTTTACCTTTTACAGTTATAACTGCTTTTAAATCTCCTGCTCTAGCACGTTTTACATTAAAACCACTTTTACGAATTTGCTTAGAATTAACTGTATAATTTTCTCTTATTCCTCTAATTACACCTGTAACAGCTGTACGAGCAGATTTATTTATTGCATTCGCAATAGCTTTATCTGCACCTTTTGGTACACCTATAAGCATTCTTTTTGCTCTGTTTATACTACTACTATCAATTATTAAACTCATGGTTTATTAACACCTAATGTTATTTTTAACATACCAAAATTATTTATAATTTCCTGTACATAATAAATTTTGTCATCTAGTTTAAATATTTCCCCTTGTCCTGGTTGTTCATCTAAATCTTTTGCTACACAAAAAACATTCAAAACCTCCCCACTAATGCCTTCATAACCAATATTTTGTTGTACAATTCGATCTTTATCTGTTAATGCTTGTATACTAGCTAAACAATAAGAACCATTCAAATTGTGCATTTCACCTAATTCCCGTGGATTTAAAAATATATTTTTAAAATCTGCTTCAACCATTTTTCCAAATTTATTCATTTTTTCACCTAAAAAAGGACTGCTTTTACAGTCCCTTTATACCTATCCGGCTGAAATTATATTAACATTTCCTAATAATTTAACCTGTGCTACTGCTGTAGCTGTTTCTTTTTTTTTAAAGCACATTCCTGCAGGTACATCTGTATTGGTTTTAGTTAATTTTTTACCTGCAATATTCCAATAAAGCATATCTCCTACTTCAAAAGTTGTAGCATTATCTGCAGGAAGTTCCCAAACACCTTCTAAATTAACTGTTCCCGTTTCATTTTGCGGTATTTCCATCTCCGCCACGCCAATACAAGCAGTGCCAACAGGTACAACATCATAATATGCGATATCAGCCCCTGTACTATTAAGGAAATCAATTTTTTCACCAATCTGAATAAAATCACTCATCTTTTGTACCTCTCTTTCTTACGCCTGACCTGCATTTTTAACAAAAGCACGCCAATCAATGATATTAACGCCATAATCAATATAGATGCGAAAATCCATACCAAGATTTTTAAAAGATACCTGACTATCTATAGTCGGACTATTCTTACCGTTCAAGTATGTTACTTCAATGCCGCCACCAGCAAGCATCGGATCAGCTGCCAAATACCAAGCTTTTTCACTGTACTGGTCAAGCTCACTATCACAGACAAGTGTAAGCGCATTTCTGAACGGATTATTTACGCCACTATTTGCACCCTGCGGATCTGCCGTTGACTGTAAAAGTTGCTGTGCTTCCGTTTCCAATGTAGACGGTACAATCAAGAATTTTGGTGCAATATTTAATTTTTCCTTACTGCCAATATTAGTAAAGTTACGCATTAACTTACGGGCTTCTCCGAGCGTTGTAATACTTAATTTTCCTGCTGTACCGAGATTTTTACGAGCGGATGTAAACAACGTGGATGTATCCGCCAGCGTTTTATAAACCAATTTGTTGATGCCCAAAACAGCGGCATAAGCATATTTTGTCGGAATTGTCGTTAATGCTCCCAAATCATCATTTATAATCGCCTGACGTGTAAGAGACCATGCACGACCATAAGTTAATACTTTAGCTCTCGCAGAAGCTTCTTTTAAGGTATCAAATTTAAATTCGCCACTTTCTTTTATTTCTAAAAGTTCTCCAGCTTCACCAATACGATAGCGCGTTGCTTCCTTAAAATCCTTATTATTTCCTTTACTAGTCCAGGTTTGATATGTCGTATTCGCCATAGCATAAGCCTGTGCCATAGATTTATTAGCCACATTACTTAAAATACCTGGAAGAGCTCCAGTGCCAGTCATTGCTACACGTGCCAATTCCTGTACATCCATAAATTCAAGATTTCTTAATTCTGGTTGCTCTCGTTTTACGCAATAAATCATATAATCACGGATACCAGCGCCCATCAATTCAGTTGCGCCAGGTGCTGGCTTTTCGATATTAAAACCCTCACGCATCATAATGGCATCCGTTGCTGCAGCTCTGAATTTTTCTCTTTCTTCTGTACCAACCTGTGCTTTTGCTGTATTAGATGGTTTATTATCACGCTTAAGACCTTCTAAAATTTCATGTTCCACATCACGGATTGTCATGTTTCTATTGGCCAGAAATTTATCCATTCTTTCATTCTCAATGTTGAACTCTCTGCATAAGCTTACAATGCCTCTTACACGTTCATTTTCCGTTTGTCCTTCATTTTTATCTGTAAGCGGCGGAATATTATTTGCCTGGCTACGATTATTGCCTTCTTGCGGATTTGTGTTTTTCGATTCATTTCCCAGATTATTATTTGTTCCCATTCCTGTTTCTCCTTCTTGCATATTTTGCGCCCTGCCGACACCCACTTCGGAATCTGCCGGCACGGATACAATAGATATCTCATATACATTCCAACGAGTTGCAATATATGCTGGACCCGTTATACGACCATTTGTAGAAACGGCACCCTCCTCGACTTTTTCCCATACGTCTACGATATAACCAACAGAAACGCCTTTTAAAATGCCTTTTCTTACTTTCTGCCATACCCTCTCCGACTTCTCGTCATCATCGAAGTACACTTCAGCTTTTGCCTTTCCGTCTTCTATCCATGCACGCATTACCTTCCCGATTACTTCATCGGTATCATGGTTGTATAAAAGACAACAAAGACCGTCTTTTATACGCTGCATATCTACACTTTGCGTATCAATTTGCAATACTTCACTACCGTACCAACGTCTTACCGGCGTTTCCGATGCAAAAGATAATACGGCCGTTCGGTTTTCCTCATTAATTGCTTCCTGCGTCAGTGTTATTTCCCTGGTTTGTGGTACTTTCTGCACTGTTGGATTTACTTTCTGCTGCATTTTCTTCCTCCTCATTTGTCTGTTGTTTCGGCGCGGTGCTTATTGCACTACCGGAGCTAAAATTTATACCGTATTTTTCTTCTAATGCTTTTTTGTATGCTAAAACTTTTGCTTGGTCCTCCAATACTTCCTTATAATCAAGCCCTGCTTTGGCACAAATATTTATAACACTATCTTGACCTGTTTCCATTGCTATTTTATTGGCATTAACTTCTTTCTGCGGATCAATCCAGCTCCAACCTGGAGCTATCCATCGATGTGCAAGATAGTCTTTTTTCTTTTCCCAAAAATTTTTTACATTAAGTGTTCCAGCAAGTATTGCTGAAATAATAACTTCTATATAAATTTCCATTAAGAAATGTTCTATAAGCCACATTTGCCAATCTGTAAAATTCTTTTGGTCCTCCAATAAGTTCTGTCTAGCACTAGAATAATTTACATTACTCATGTCTCTACTAGCATTTTCGTAACCAATACCAAGCGCGGATGCACCCATGCGTTGAATAGCAGAAATATATTCCTTAGCATTTTGTGCCTGCCCATTCGGTACAATAGAAGTTGCATCATCCCCTGGTTGCAATTCAAATATCATGCCGGGTTTAATCTCCGTTATAGGATATTTTTCCCGCTTTTGTGCTGGTATATTTCTTCCAAGACCGCCAATCATAGTAGGCAATTGCCTTTTAATAAAGACAGTAAAGGCCGCCTGTATTTTTTCCTTTAATGAAAGCGTATGAATATAATCATCGATGTCATTTGTTCTGGTTAACATCGATGTTGTTTCACTTATTTCACGAATTTGAGACGGCATCTTTTTATCGAACAAAAACAATACTCTTTGTGCTGGTATTCTTTCTGTTTTTCCTGTGTCCCATCCGTCCGGCGAATAAACTTTAAGATGATAAGCAACGGGCTTTTGATATCTATTTATCTCCACACCGTTTATAACCATATTGCCATTATTTCCGGTTAATACAGCTGTATCCAAATCGTCCACTTCTCGGAGCTGTATCTGAAATGGATATTTTTTATTGCCGTTGTATGTCTTAACAATTAAAATACCGCCGTCTATAATTCGACGGCGGATAATCATTTTACATATTTCTCTAAAGCTAAGCTGCCCCGTTACCTCACAATTACGAGGTTTTGCCCATTCAGAAAAAATTTTTTCCATTTCATTTCCAAGTTTTTCATCTTCTATCTGTGATTGAACCCTAAAACCTGAACCAACCACATTTCTTTCATAAGCTTTTATAAGAGACTGCATAAAATCAGAATTACGCTCCCGATCTCTTGCTCTAGCACGAATAAAATCTCTTTCGGCTTCGTTCAACTGTTCAGCTTTGGCATTATACGGAACCCAACTGGCAGAAGTATTAAAAACCTTACCGGCATCATATGCCTGTCGTATTCCCATTCGCCAGTGCATACGCTTATAAGCCCAGCTTGGAGATATATAATTTATTACCTTATCTAATACATTCATTTGTTAAACACTCCTACAAATACACCTCCATTATTATTTTCATATGCCAATTCTATTTTAAGTTGCCTACGCTCGGCATATAGCGTGGACAAGTCCTCTCTTGTTACGCTGTATGTACCAAGATTATAACTTTTTACGCCTGTATTTTCTAAAGCATAAATTGCTTTATCTATGGCTTCCAACTGTTCTTGTGTTGTTCGCATTTACTCACCTTCTTTTATATCTAATTTATCCAAATGTCTTACGTGCATTAAATCAGCCGCCAAAGAAGCATATACTTCACAGTCCCAATAATGATTTTTAGCATGGCTTGTTTTTGGTACCCATGTATAAACTTCCCTGTTGTTCTTTATTTCTACAATTTTATGCTCGCTCGTCATTTGCTCGGCATATTCAATTTCTGTATCAGCATGAAACATGAATGCACCATATTGATACATCGGTCGTTTTAATTGGGATGCAATAACATCTTTGTATTTATCTACATTTACAAGATAAATAGTCTGCCCAAGTCCCGCCTTTGTCTCCGTTACACTTACATTATCTATTACCTTTTTTCTAAATCTGCCCTCGGATTTTACGTTAAACTCACCTTTGCAGGGGATTACCACATTTCCCATAAGGCTCTGCATTTGCAGACAGTAGTCATAAACTTCCTCAGTCCTGTACCCGCTATCTATAACGCATAAATCTATCTGCCAACGTGGCTCTCCGTTTGTATCGCAAAAATATCTATCCATTAATTCCGTAAGTTCATCAAAATTTTTAAGAGAACCGTACTGTATATTCTGGCTTATTACGCCAAATCCCCAAGCACGTACAGTGTAATAAAGATTGTTTTTCTGTACGTCCACGCCACAAGTTATAAGCTGTGTAAAGTCCGGAACACAACCCTCTTGTATTTCCGTTCGCCTTGCTAAAATTTGATTTGCTTCAAGTTCAGATGCAGTATCTTCGTAGGGCATTCCAAGCCATGAGTTTACAAAATTCTGCATATCTATAGGATCATTTTTACTAGCCAGAAATTCTCCAGCCACATCACCAAAAGTCAACCATGGAGAATAAATAGAATTAATATGAAATGCTACAGATTTTGCATGACCAACTGTTTTATTTTCTGAAATCCATTTGCCACGTTTTAGCATCTGCATTTTATGTCGGTCATCAATACGACTGCCACATTTATTGCATACATAATAAGCAGCCGCTCTAGCTAAAGTTATATCATTTTCTCCTTTTTCATTTTTTGGCCATTTTATATTACTTAGATCAAATGTCTGATATTCTCCACAATGTGGACATGGTACATAATAATGATATCTTTTATCTGCTTTTTCCCATGCTATCCATATTGGGCCACTCTTAAAAACTGGTGTAGATGTTTTAAAAATCTTTGCATTAAAGCGATTTTTAGTTCTTTCTTCTGCTAATTTTAATGGACTAGCTTCTTTTTTAGCTCTTTTAGGAAACTTTTCTAGCTCATCTATCATAATATACCTACTAGACCAGCTTGCCAGTTTAGAAGGTGACTGAGCAGATGCAAAAAATATAAATCCACCATCAAATTTTAAAAGCGTATCTTTACTTTCATATTCATTAAATTTACTTTTCAAAGCAGGTGAATTATCTAACATTTTTTGTAATCTAAGCTCTGAAAAATCTTTGCAAAATGTGTCATCAGGTAACACATAAATAATTCTATTTGGATTTTGGTCTATAATGTACCCAACTATATTTAATAATGCTTCTGTTCCACCAATTTGAGTACATTTTAAAAATACAATTTCTTTTATATGCTCATCATTAAAGCTGTCCATTATTTTTTTAAGATATGGAACATTTGCTGTTTCCCATGGTCCTGGTTTATCTGTTTCATCCGCAGACAAAATTCTATTTTTATCTGCCCATTGACTAACAGTTAATTTTTCTGGTGGCTTAAATGTCTGCATAGCCATAGCAATTATCTTATCTAAAGTCTGCTGTGAGCTATTACTTCTTTCTACTAGCCCCCGTTTTAGATAACTCATTTAAGCACCTCTCAATTTGTTTATCGATTTTCTCTTTTATCAATAAAGTTATCTCCGGATATTGAGAACTCAAGTCCATTGCTATTTGATTGCTGGTAAAAAGCAAAATTGATTTTATTTTTCCGAAACATTCCACCAATGTTTTATATACTTCCGCCGATGCAATATACTTACCATTTAAAATATCGCGTTGAATTTCCGTCATTTCTGCTTTTAACTCCCGATACCGCGCATCTGCTTCTAGTTTTCTGGCTTCTGGACTGACGTTTTTCTGTTGTTCATAACGCCACAGCATTAATTGCCTTATATCCCACTTACCACGCCCTACTTTTGGCGCGCCTTTTTTTGCCCAATTAGATAAAGTATCACGGCTTATCGAAAAAAATTCGCAAGTATCAGCTGTTGTATAAATAAATTTGCTCTTTATTTGCTCATTTTTTTCTTTGGCCATGTTCTCACCTCAAATCTGACAAATTTATAAACTTAATAAGCAAATAAAAAAGTCCGTCATTAAAAGGCTTTTAGCTATTTTTTACACTACCAAAAGACATTTTTATGCAGACTTGTAAGGCAATTTTTTTCAATTTTTGAGAAAAAAAGTCCGGGGTCACGGTCCCGCATTAGTGTACGGGCCCTCTAGGAAGTACCTACGAACTTATCTATAAACTTTATATGAATTATTTTTATATTTTCCTTGTTCCTTATGGCAAGTAGATTTAAAATGCACCAAATCTCTAACTGTAAAAGTTTTATTACTATCTCTTGTATAACCTAAACACTTGCCATACTTAAGTTTAATCTTTCTATGGGTACAGATACCATTAACATTGTAATAACATTTAGATTTGTTACATTTAATTATTGTCATTTACTCACCTTCTTTTATAAATGAAAAAGGCAATCAATATTAATTGATTGCCTTTCCCTGCCAAATGTCCTTAAGTCACGCTATTAAGTTTTGAGTTCGTTAGTAACCTAGAAAAGAAATACCATTGATTTATAAATTTTATTTTTTCCACAATAAAAATTATAGCAGTTACTTTTCCCATATTCAATGGCGTCTTTTTTCTAGCTTTTTCTATTTGCTAATATATACATATCTTTAATTAATTTTCTCAAAGCCACCTGCGTAATATAAATATCTCCATTAGGTCTGCTGTCTATCAACTCTATTATTTCCTTACCTTCTACATCTGCTGGTGTTTCTATTTTGCAAATATGTTCTTCTTCAAGATAAGTATTTATCATATCACTTGTACCCCAGCAAAGCCTTTCCTCTGAAACATTAGGGTCTGGATTTCTTGTCAATCTATCACTTATTATTTTTTTCTTTAAATGTATTTTCTTATATTCATCTTTAAAATTATTATATTC
>OOCF01000334.1_pt1 | contig 23144 bp, 19 predicted proteins | sample 1671001 | NCBI WGS metagenome assembly OOCF01 (sample SAMN06348112, study PRJEB24527) | human gut metagenome | biome: human gut; feature: ankylosing spondylitis patient; material: feces | host: Homo sapiens | place: China | collected 2015-10
CCCTTCCGAGCATCATGAATCGAACGTCCTTATGCGGCGAAGTTCTGCTGAGCGAACTCCCAGTTCACGAGGCTGTCAAAGAACGCATCGATGAACTTCGGACGGGCGTTGCGGTAGTCGACGTAGTAGGCGTGCTCCCAGACGTCCAGCGCGAGAAGCGGCTTCTGATCGCCCGTGAGCGGCGTGCCGGCGTTGCTCGTGTTGACGATGGCCAGCGTGCCGTCGGCATTCTTCACGAGCCACGTCCAGCCGGAACCGAAGTTGCCCGCAGCGGAGGCCGTAAAGGCCTTGCGGAAGGCGTCATAGGAACCCCAGATTGCATTGATCGCCTCAAGAAGGGCGCCTTCGGGCATGCCGCCGCCCTGCGGCTTGAGGCCCTGCCAGAAGAACGTGTGGTTGAAGACCTGGGCCGCATTGTTGAACACGCCGCCCGTGGAGGTGCGGATGATTTCCTCAAGGGACTTGCCTTCGAAGTCCGTGCCGGCGATCAGGCCGTTCAGATTGTTGATGTAGGTCTGATGATGCTTGCCCCAGTGGAATTCCAGGGTTTCACGGCTCATGGCGGGCTCGAGGGCGTCGAGCGCATAAGGAAGAGCAGGCAGAGTAAACATGTTGGTATCTCCCCCGAACCTGTCGGGATCTGAGTTTCGATAAATGAAGTTTATCATAAAAGATCTGCCAATATAGACTCCTAATATTTGGATACAACCTTCACACGAACAGGCTCCCTTTTGTCTGCAGGATCATTTCGCCACGGCCTTCCTGCTGCCATCAGCGAAGCAGAGCGTGAGTTCGTCCCCCGTCGCGATTTCGGCGGCTGCAGTAACCGTTCCGTCCGCAAGTTCGACTCTTGCGTAGCCGAGCTTGAGCGGCTTGTCGGGATCAAGTCCTGCGAGTGCATGTCCGAGCGCCCGCAGGTGCAGCGCAGCCTCGTCGAGGCGCCTCTCCATGTCGGGAAGTCTCCTCTCGAGGAGCCTGAGCTCCATGTCCTTCCTGTATGCCGACTGCTCGAAGGCAGCCGCCAGACCTGTCCGGGTCTGGTCCAGGCGCCGGCTTTGTGCGTTGCACGCGCGTTCCGCCGCGAGTTCAAGGGTCTTGTCCAGAGACGTCAGCCTGACGCTTCTGGCCCGCAGCACGGCGTCCGGCGACTGCAGGCACAGAGCGAAGTGATCGAGCCTGCGCGCCCGTGTGCCGAGCACTCCCTCCGATGCATCCTCCAGACGCTGCGCCAGCGCTTCGAGCTGTACGCTGCGCCTCCGGGGCAGGGCGCCGATGCCTGCGAGCCCCGAACCTGCGGTCTCGAGGCGCGCTTCGCGCCCCTGCAGGCTGCCTGCGGCAAGACGTTCGAGCAACATCCCGTTGCGCACAAGATCCCCCTCCTGCCTTGAGAGGAAGCCGTCCTGCCTGCTCATCCTTGCCTCGAGCCGGTCGAGCGTCTGTCCTGCGTCATCCGTCTTTCTGTCCACGGCCAGCGTCATGCGCTCTTCGAAGTCATCAAGAAGCGAGCGCCAGTAGTGAATGTCCGGACCGATGTGCTCCGCAGCGGCGGTGGGCGTGGAGGCGCAGACGTCGGCTGCAAGCGCCGCGAGCGTTTCGTCGGACTCATGACCGACCCCCGCGATGACGGGCGTCTTCAGGCTTCTCAACTTCCTCACCAGACGCTCGTCATTGAAGGCGGACAGGTCCTCGAAGGAGCCGCCGCCGCGAACGAGCAGGATGACGTCGGCCCCGGCCGCATCCGCACGATCGAGTGCAGCCATAAGCGACAGAGGAGCCGACTCCCCCTGCACATAGGCGGGCGAAAGCATGAGCCTCACCCACGGCGTCCGCCTGTCGATCGTCCTTCGGACGTCCTGCAGCGCCGCCGCCTGAGCGCTCGTCACCACGACGACCCGCCTCACGAAAAAGGGAAGCGGCTTCTTTAGGCCTTCGAAAAAGAGTCCCTCCGCGGAAAGCCGGGCCTTCAGCCTCAGATAGGCTTCATAAAGCGCCCCCGCACCAGCATGGCGCCAGTCCGTCACCTTGATCTGCAGATCACCGCTTTTGGCATAGACGTCCACAGCCCCGGTCACCTCGATCCTGTCGCCCGTTCTAAACCTTGCGGGATGACGTCTGGCGCTGCCGGCAAAATACGCGCATCTGATGGAGGCGTCCCTGTCCTTGAGCGTCAGATATACGTGCCCCGACGCAGGCATCGAAAGGTTGCTCACCTCCCCCGACACCCAGACACCGCCCAGCATGCCGCCGAGCGCACTGCGGATTCGAGCCACCGCAGCCCCGACCCCCAGAACGTTTTCAGATCGGGCCGGCTCCCTGCGAAGCGGTACGGACGGACGAGCGGAGGCGGGACGACTGAAGCATTCGTCATCAAAAAGAAAGGGATAATCGGGCATAAGGTCCCTGTGTACAAGCCTGTGGATAATTGTCGGAGTCTGCGAACGTCCATTCTACCCTTCGCCCGTGCTCGTCAGGCGCTCCGGCGCATCCGCCCCGCAGGCCAATCCGAGTCCCAAAGCCTGAAATTTCCACACTTTGCACAAAAATTAGGCAGTTGGCACTTTTACCTTTTATTTCATGACGTTAACTGTCAAAAAACAGACTTATCCACAGAGCTACTCACAGCCTCTGGGGAAAACACCATAATGCTCACGTCGACGGTACCGACGGACATGCAGATTTTCATAAAAAAGTCAATAGGGACAGAAAGAAAATCGGCAGGGTTGTCCACATCCCTGCAACAGTAGGCGAGTCACGAAGTCGCATCTGAGAAGGAAGGCCCCGAACACTGACAAAATACGCAATCGCTTGATTTTCAAATGTTTTTCAAACGAGGGGAGAAATCTTCGCCCTCTTCGCCCGTCTTTTGCAAGCTCTGGTAGAGAGCGAGCGTGGAAAAGCCAGCGACTTGTCCACACAGTTATCCACAACATCGTGGATAACTTCCGATGCCGAAAGCCCCGTCCCTGTCGTCAAAAAGCGCCCTTGCGGCGCGCACCGGGGGGTGAAAACCGTTTATCATTACCGCTCCCGCGCAACTGCATGCGCTCTTCCATCAACGTCATGTCCGACAAGCCACCCCCTACACCCTTTTCCTCGACCATCCCGCCGGCATACGCCGCAGCGTCCGTTTGTTCGCACATCCATGCGGAGGTGCTCTCATGACATGGCGCGCCGGTCTTGAAGCCTGGGCTCACCGCCAGTGGGCCTCCCGCGGCCCCGTGGCCTGGCTTCTTTCTCCGCTCTCCCTCGTCTTCCTCGCCGTCAGTCGTTCGCGCCGCGAGCGTACCGTGCCCAACCGTCTGCCTGTCCCCGTCGTCGTGGTCGGCAACATTTATGTCAGATCGGAAGAGCGGACGCCCGTGACGATCGCCCTTGTCCGCGAGCTTCAGGCACGCGGTTGGCGCCCGGGCGTCATCTCCCGCGGCTTCGGACGCCGCGAAGACGGCATTCGACTGATCAACGAGGAGACTCCTGCCGCCGAAGCCGGCGACGAGCCTCTTCTCATTGCAAGGGAAACTGGAGTCCCCGTTGCCGTCGGTCGAGCCCGATTTGAAGCGGGCAGAGCGCTTCTCGAGGCGCATCCCGAAGTGGATCTGATTGTGAGCGACGACGGTCTGCAGCATGCGGCTCTCGCCCGCGACGTCGAAATCGCGGTCGTCGGCGCGCGCGGCCTCGGCAACGGCTGGGTGCTTCCCGCGGGCCCGTTGCGCGAGCCCCCCTCCCGTCTCGACACCGTGGACGCCATCGTTCTCAATACATCGAACGAAGCCGTCGTCGAAAGCAGGACGCCGCGCTTCGCCGCCTCGAGTTGCTTCGGCGCCTGCACGCAGCTTGCGACCGGCAGAACCGCCCTCATCGACGAGCTTGCCGACAGGATTCACGCCGAAAAACTCAAGCCGCTCTCCGCTGCCGGCATCGCCGCTCCGGGACGCTTCTTCGCGATGATCCGCGCCCATGACATTGAGGGAGCCGAGCTCGAGCTTGGCGACCATTTCGACTTCGCCGAGAATCCCTTTGCGAACCGCACCGAGGACATCATCTTCATCACGGGCAAGGACGCCGTCAAGTGCCGCCACGATCCGGCGCTCGCAGGCGACAAGCGCATCTGGGTCGTCGGTCTTGAAGTCAAGCTCGACTCCTACCTGATCGACCTGATCGACAAGCGCGCCCGCGACGCCGCAGGCAGGCACTGACCTCGCTTCAGCAAGCCATGAAAAGCGCCTCCCGCATCCCCTGATGCGGTTCGAGGCGTTTTTATTATGGTTTCCGCCCCACCACGAGCGGTAAAATGTTGGTTTTAATCCTTTCCGAAAGGGATACTGAGAACAATGTCCGCCAAACTCAACGACATGATCGTCTGTCCTGTCTGCAAGGGCAGGCTTCTGCAGGGCGACGGCGAGCGCCGCGAGCTCGTCTGCCCGCGCTGCCGCCTCGCCTTTGAAGTCCGCCACGACATTCCCGTGATGCTTCGCAACGCCGCCCGCAGCCTGAGCGACAACGAGGCGCGCCACTACTCCGAGCGCTCGGCCGCACTCGATCCCAAGTGAGGTTCTCATGTCCTTTACCGTGATCATTCCTGCGCGCCTCAAGTCCTCGCGCCTTCCCGACAAGCCGCTCGCCGACATCTGCGGCAGACCGATGATCGTCCGAGTCGCCGAGCGCGCCCTCTCCTGCGGCGCGGACAGGGTCGTCGTGGCGGTGGACGATGCGTCCGTCTACGAGGCCTGCGCAGCCGCAGGCCTTGACGTGATCATGACGGATCCCCATCACCCGACGGGCACCGACCGACTTGCCGAAGCCGTCGCCAAGATCGGCCTTGCCGATGACGAGATCGTCGTCAACCTTCAGGGTGATGAACCTCTGATGCCGCTTAACGTCATCCGAGACGTGGCCGACCTGCTCGCCTCCAGGCCCGACTGCGCCATGGCGACTGCCGCACACACCATCCACGACGTCGAGAGCTTCTTCAATCCCAACGTCGTCAAGGTCGTGCTCGATGACCGCGGCACCGCCCTCACCTTCTCCCGCGCTCCGATTCCCTGGCCCAGAGACCACTTCCGAGAAACAAAGGAAAGTCTCCCCGAAGGCTTCGCGCCGCTTCACCATCTCGGTCTCTATGCCTACCGTGCAGGCTTCCTGCGCCGCTTTCCCACCCTGCCTCAGGCTCCTTTGGAAAAGCTCGAGAGTCTGGAGCAGCTTCGCGCCCTCTACTACGGCGAGCGCATTGCGGTCATGGTGCTGCGGGCGTCGACACCCAGGAGGATCTTGACCGTGTGCGCGCGATCTTCGAAAAGAGCGCGCCCGTCTGATTCCCGTTGCGAATACGTGCACGGTCTTTGACTTCATGCGGATTCGGGATAAAATTTGCTTATTCTCCGCCGTTCCCCCGGACGGCAGGCCGCCGGAAGTCTCCGGCGTCGTTCATTACATAATCGAAGGAGCATTCCAATGCGTCTGATTCTGATTGGGCCTCCCGGTGCCGGCAAGGGCACGCAGGCCAAGTTCATCTGCGAAAAGTTCGGTATTCCCCAGATCTCCACGGGCGACATGCTTCGTGCCGCCGTCAAGGCGGGCACCCCGCTCGGTCTGGCTGCCAAGGCCGTGATGGACAAGGGTCAGCTCGTCTCCGACGACATCATCATCGGTCTCGTCAAGGACCGCCTCACGCAGCCCGACGCCGTGAACGGCGCCCTCTTCGACGGCTTCCCCCGTACGATTCCGCAGGCTGAAGCCCTTCAGGCCGCAGGCATCCCCATCGACTTCGTTCTCGAAATCCAGGTGCCTGACGCCGAAATCGTTGAACGCATGTCCGGTCGCCGCGTCGACCCCGTCTCCGGCCGCACGTACCACATCAAGTACAACCCGCCGAAGGTTGAAGGCAAGGACGACGTGACGGGTGATCCGCTCATCCAGCGTGACGACGACCGCGAGGAAGTCGTTCGCAAGCGTCTCGACGTCTACCACAGATCGGAAGAGCACACGTCTGAACTCCAGTCACAAGACCGCTCCGCAGTACCGCGCCATCTCCGGTCTCGGTGCCATTGACGCCATCACGGCCCGCGTCTTCGAAGCGCTGAAGTAATTCCGCACCTTCGCCGACAACGCTCAAGCCCGAAGCACCCGCTTCGGGCTTTTCCTTTTTGGAGGGCCCCGCTCTTCATCCCCTCCCCGAAGGTATGATTGAGGCATTCCTCCAATGAAACCGTCCTCCGCCATGCCTGCCTATCAAGAAATCATCGATGCACTCCGCTCCGCCGTGAGCGACACGGGGCTCATAACCGATCCCGCCGACATCTCCGCCGCCGCTCTGGACGGCAGAGGACGCAGACAAGGCGAAGCGCTTGCCGTCGTGCGACCCGCCTCGACCGAAGAGGTTTCTCTCGTCATGAAGACTGCCGCCGCATACGGACTCTTCGTCATCCCGCAGGGCGGCAATACTAGCAATGTCGGAGGCGCCACGCCTGAACCCGGCGCCTCCGCAGAGACAGCACGACGAACTCTCATCCTTCAGCTCGGCCACATGAAGCGCATCCTGAATGTCGACACCGTCAACAACACGATCACGCTTGAGGCCGGCGTCGTTCTGCAGGATGCACAGAAGGCCGCCTCGGATGCAGGGCGCCTTCTTCCCCTGTCGCTCGCCGCCGAAGGCTCATGCCAGCCAGGAGGCGTCATCGCCGCCAATGCGGGCGGCGTGCACGTGTTGCGGTACGGCATGGCGCGGCGTCAGGTGCTCGGCCTCAAGGTCGTGCTCGCCTCAGGCGAAGTGCTCGACCTCATGAAGGGGCTTCGAAAGGACAATTCAGGCTACAGCCTGCGGGACGTCTTCATCGGATCCGAAGGCACGCTCGGCGTCATCACCGAAGCCGTCCTCGCGCTCGAGCCCATGCCCCGCTCCATCGTCTCGGCCTGGATCACGCCTCGTCGCCTTGAAGACGTTGAAACGCTCTTTGAAACACTTGAGGCGGCCTTCGGCCCCGGTCTCACCGCTTTCGAACTCATCGGTCGCACGCCGCTCGAATCGCTCTCGTCCGTCACGGGCATGACGCCCCCCGTCTCTCTTTCCGACTGGCAGGTGCTTCTAGACGTCTCCGACTGGCGACGGGATTCCGACGAATCCTCAGAAGAACTCGAGGGCGTTCTGGCACCGCTTCTCGAGAACGGACTGATTCTCGACGGTGCCGTTAGCCGCAGCGAATCGGACCGCGAGGCCTTCTGGCGCTGCCGTGAGACCATTCCCTCCGCCGTCAAGCGTGAGGGCGGAAACGTCAAGCACGACATCAGCGTCCCGCGCTCAAGCCTCGTCCGCTTCATCAGGGAAACAAGCGCCGCCCTTGAGGAGACCTTCCCGGGCGTAAAGCCCTCCGTCTTCGGCCACTACGGCGACGGGAACCTGCACTTCAACGTCGGTCCCGCCGGCGTCGCCTTCCCGCATGAAGAAGCCGTTCACAGGCTCGTGCACGACCGAGTCCTTGCCGAAGGCGGCTCCATCGCCGCAGAGCACGGCGTCGGAAGTCTCAAGACGCAGGAGCTCAAGCGCACCAAGACACCGGAGGAGCTGGCCGCCATGCGTGCCCTGAAACTCGCCTTCGACCCCGACAACCGTCTCAATCCGGGCCGCATCGTCGAGATCTGAGGAGTGCGCCATGCCGATGCCGTCCGCTTACGAAACACGTTCCGAGGCCTTTTTCAGACTCTATGAGGGTGAAACGCCCCAAGAGATTCAAACGCTCCTCACCCGATGGATACCCAAGGGAAGCCGCGTTCTAGAGCTCGCTTGCGGATCGAGCCGAGATGCCCGCTTCATGTCGGGCCTCGGCGCCATCGTCGAAGCCACGGACGGGAGCGGGCCGCTGCTGAAGCTCGCCGAGGCCAGAGCTCAGGCCCTCCTCGGCGCCGAGTCGCCCTCCTTCTCCCTGCTTTGCCTTCCTCCCGACAAGGGTTCCGAAGACGCACTATTCGCCCGTCTCCCCCGCTTTGACGCCGTCTACACCTGCGGAGTTCTTCAGCATCTGTCCGACCATGAACTCTATGAAGGCGCATGCTTCATGGAGCGTGCTGTCACGGACAAGGGCACGCTGATCGTCGTCGTGCCTCTTGACCACAAGGGGGATCCAGATCGCAAGACCTTCTTGCGCGATTCGCTCGACTATGCCACGCTCTTCGAGCGCATGGGCTTTCGGCTGGCCTCGCAGGAAATCCGGGACGGCGTCGGCTCTCCCGGTCACGAGTGCAGATGAGCGTCCTGCGTTTTTCTTCGCGACTCGCAAAGCGAGCTGAGCAACAGACGATTCAGGCACATTCTCGAAAAGGATGTCAAAACCTCGACCTACAAGCTCGCGCTCCTACGCGCACTCTGCGACATCAACCGCACCATGCCGCGCAGCGTCCGCTTCGACAATGGCAAAGCTCTGGTGCCGCTCTGCCTCATCGCCGAACGATGGATCAGGGACTACTGGCAGCTCGCCAGCGGCCCCCGCATGCCCAGACAGATCCATCAGAACAGAGAGCTCGGCTTCGGCACTGCGCTCGAACGGACCATGACAAAATGTCATAGCCAATACGGCGTCTTTGAATCCCTGATGCGAAACGAGGCACGTTCAAAGGATCAGACCTCACTGCTTCAACTGCTCTTCGACGATGTCGTCACGACCGCTCTCAAGGGGCCCATCCATTACATTCAGGATGACGGCAGGAACCCCGTTTTCACCTACGTCGCCACGCACGCCGGTCGCAGGCCTCCTTTTACAGGACGCGGATCAATCATCGAACGCTACGGTCTCCTCGCCTTTCCCGCCGAACTCTGGCTCGAACTCAACCGCATCGCCCCCTGGCTCGAGGACAGCTTGATTCTCGAGTGGGCCAGACTCTCCGCACGCTTTGAATCCCTGTGCAGCGCTGAGCACGCCCTTACGCAGGCCGACATCGTCGTGCGCCTTCTGCCGCCGGAGTCCGCCCGCGACACGGACTTTACCGCAAGCGCCTACAAGGCTGCAATCAGCCGAGGCTCCCTTCGGAGCATCTGGAGCGGAACGCCGCTCAAGGCGCAGACGCTGGCCGTCGACCACATGCTGCCCTGGGCCTGCTTTCACTGCAACGACCCCTTGCGTGGAAAACGGAAGAAAATCGGACGCCATTCCGTCCGCCGACATTCTGCATGACTCGCGCGACAGAATATTCTCGAACTGGGCCCTGCTCTCCTCGCTCGCTCCCACCCGCTTCGCCAGTGAAGCTGAAATAGCGCTCACCCGAACGCCGCTTCCCAAACTGCATTGGGAAACCCCGCTTTTCGACGCACTTCTGGAAACCGCCGACATGGCGGCGAGACAACTTCAGTCCGCCCGATGGCCCTGAAACGCCTCCTTACCTGAGAACGGCGTCCGCCCGTCACCCGATCTGCTATCCTCATCCGACAGGCCTTCGCCTTCCGTCGCCCATAGGCAACAGAAGATGCATTTCGCACGCCTGCGCACAAACACTGCAAACTCTGTGAGGACTCCCCCAATGTCTGTTCACATCACGCGCCGCGCGCTGATTGGTTCCGCTTCCGCCGCTGCGGCACTCTGGCTCACAGGCTGTGCGACCACCGCCGCCCCCCGTGAGGAAAACATCCGCCCCGCCACCTTCAGCAATCTCGGCGCCCGCGCCGCCCCCGCCACGCCTCTCACCGCCAAGCGCATTCCCATGCCTGTGGTCGATGCCTTCAAGGGCGACGGCATCTTCTTCTTCGACGATGATGAAGGCGCGCAGTTCCGCATCACCGACCTGATCCGTGAAAACAACCGCTACAAGGTCGAAGAGGACTACGCCTTCGGCAAGCCTCACGGCTTCTCCTGGGGTTCCGGTGCCGTCGGCATCATGAGAGACGGCCGACGCGTTCCGCCTGAAAATCCGACAGGACTCCGCCCCGAGGGCGACCACGTCGTCATCGAATTCGACGGCAGGGAAAAACTCGAGCTTCGCGTCACGCTGGAGGCCTACGACGTCTCCGGTCAGGAAATCCGAGACTTCCTGCGCACCCGAGGCAACATGCCGACCAAGGCCGCGCTCTTCATGGGCGAGGAGCGATTCCCCGCAGGCAGTGTAGCCTATGCCGCCACGCTCTGGATCATTCAGGACGAGCTGCTCGCGCTGAGCCACACTGCCTTCACGGGTTCGAACAACATCGAGGACTTCTCCGAGCGCTTCACGAAGGAAACGCCATACTGTCTCAACGTGCTTCCCGGCGACGGTGTCATGCCCGTGGGCCTTCGCTTCGAAAAGACCATCAAGAAGAAGACTGGCAAGGAAAAGATCAAGACGCGCCGAGGAACAAAGACCCGCACGGTGGAACTGCCGCAGAACGGCCTCGTCAACGTCTATCACACGAAGTCCGGCACGATCTTCTGCCAGCGAAGCAAGCCCGACCCCGTCGTAAAGGCCCGCTGGGACCTTCGCTACCTCAACGGCACCCGCACGCTGACGGTCGACTTTCCCACGCTCATCGACTCCCTGAGCATCGGCCTCATGACTGCCAACCGCGGCAAGCTCATGCCGGCCTTCGCCGAGGAGCTCACGCCGACGAGCCGCAAGACCCGCGTCATTCCCACCGCCGTCTGGCTCAAGAATGAAAGGATCCGAGACAGCCAGTACCGCTTCAACAAGACCGCAGCGACGGCCGTCAAGGCCGCCATCGAAGCCTCCCGCCCGCGCCGCAAGGCCTGGGAAGCCGCGAATGAAAGCGACGTGACGCGCCGCGCCCGCGCCCTTCAGGCCAAGAAGGCCGCCTCTGGCAAGGCACGCAGGACGCCCGCCAAGAAGCGCTGATCATCCTTTCGCGTACGAAAACGCCAGAGCTTTCACCCTGGCGTTTTTCATGCCGTCATCAGCCTTCGCCGAAGGCCTCCTCCCATGCATACTGAATGAGCCCCGCTCCCCTGTCCTTGATGGCCGCAGGATCGGAAAGCACCTGACGCCATCTGCGTGCGCCGGGCAGCCCCTGAGCCAGACCGTTCACATGACGAGCCACGGCACGGATGGCGTGCACGTCGTCCCTGTAGTTCTCCTCCAGATACGCCGTCATGCGATGAACGCATTCAAGGCGCGTCACGTCGTGCTCAACACCGTAGAGCACCTCGTCGACGCCGGCGAGCATCCAGGGATTCTGATAGGCCGCGCGTCCCACCATCACGCCGTCCATGCCTGCATCAACAAGCGCCTTCGCCTCGTCGAGGGAGGCGATCTGTCCATTGATCAGCATCACCGTGTCGGGAAAGTCCTTCTTGAGCCTGAAGGCAGTCTCGCGAACAAGCGGAGGAACCTCTCGATTCTCCTTCGGCGACAGCCCCTTGAGCCAGGCCGAGCGCGTATGAACGATGAAGACGCGGCAACCAGCATCGTAGACCGTGCCCACGAAGTCGCGCACAAAGCCGTATTCGTTGTGATCATCCACCCCGATGCGGTGCTTCACCGTCACGGGCTTGTCCGTCACGTCCTGCATCGCCCTGACGCAGGCGGCCACGGTCTGAGGCTCGAGCATCAGACACGCCCCGAAGCTTCCCTTCTGCACACGCTCGGAAGGGCATCCGCAGTTGAGGTTGTATTCGTCATAACCGTAAGCTGATGCAATTCGGACGGACTCCGCCAGATCGGCAGGATCCGAGCCGCCCAGCTGCAGTGCGACGGGATGCTCCGGCTGTGAAAAGCCGAGCAGGCGGTCACGATCGCCGTGAATGATCGCCCCAGTCGTCACCATCTCGGTGTAGAGGCGAGCCCTGCTCGTGAGCAGCCTGTGAAAGTACCTGCAGTGCCGGTCTGTCCAGTCCAGCATCGGCGCCACGGTGAAGCGCCAGTCCCCGGGATTGAGAGGCATGAAAGTCGGTTCCGTAAACAAGTGTTGTTGAATAAAAATTAAGCCGCCCCGAAGGGCGGCTCATAAGTCGAGATCTTACCTGTCGTCAAACGTGCCGTCGACATATAGCCATCGGCCGTTCTCAAGACGGAAGCGGCTGTTCTCCTCCAACCTGAAGGCGCCCTGAGAGGTCCTGCCGCGCGCGGTGAAGCTGACTCTGCCCTCCGCCCCTTCCTCGTAAGAGGAGTGAATGACGAGGGAAAGCCACTTCGGCCGTTCCTCGCCATCTTCGAAAAGGACGGCGGGCCGCGTTTCAGGCGCCCACGTCTCTAGGACATAGGCGTCGAGATCGAGAGCATATGCCGAATAGCGGCTTCGCATCAGAGCCTCGGGCGTTTCTGCGGGCACGCCCGCATGAAGACGCCCGCAACAGGCTGCGAGTGCGAGCCCGCTCCCGCAGGGACAGGCCGCATCACACGCCTTCGACTTCTTCTTACTCATCCTTCTCGCCGAATTCGTTCTGAACGGCGCGGGCGGCGCGCTTGCGTTCGAAGTCCTTCAGATAGCGCTTGCGCAGGCGGATGGAGTGCGGCGTGATTTCGACAAGTTCGTCGTCATTGATGAACTCGACGGCGCTTTCCAGCGTGAGCTTGACAGGCGGCACCAGACGGATGGCTTCGTCCGTACCGGAGGCACGGATGTTGGTGAGCTGCTTGCCGCGGATCGGGTTCACGACGATGTCGTTTTCACGGGCGTGCTCGCCGATGATCATGCCTTCGTAGAGCTTGTCGCCCGGGGAGACGAAGAGGCGGCCGCGCTCCTGAATCTTCCAGAGAGCATAGGCCACGGCATCGCCGTCGTCCTGGGAGATGATCACGCCGGAGCGGCGCTCGCCGATGTCGCCGCGGCTGATGGGACCGTAGTCGTCGAAGACGTGGCTCATAATGCCGGTGCCGCGGCACATCGTCATGAAGAGGCTCTGGAAGCCGATGAGACCGCGGGCGGGAATGCGGTATTCAAGGCGGACGCGGCCCTTGCCGTCCGGCTGCATGTCCTGCAGGTCGCCCTTGCGGCGGCCGAGCTCTTCCATGACGGAGCCCTGATGCTCTTCCTCGACGTCGACCGTCAGAAGTTCATACGGTTCCATCTTGACGCCGTCGACTTCCTTGAGAAGGACGCGCGGACGGGAGACGGCCAGTTCGAAGCCTTCGCGGCGCATGTTCTCGAGAAGAATCGTGAGATGAAGTTCACCGCGACCGGCGACTTCCCAGACGGTTTCGTCGTCGGTGTTACGCACGCGCATGGCGACGTTGGACTTGAGCTCGCGTTCGAGACGTTCGCGAATCTGGCGGGACGTCACGAACTTGCCTTCACGGCCGGCGAGCGGAGAGGAGTTAACCTGGAAGTTCATCGTCAGGGTCGGCTCATCGACCTTGAGCATCGGGAGGGCTTCGGGTTGCTGAAGATCGGTGATCGTCGTGCCGATGGAGAGCTCTTCAATGCCGTTGACGAGCACGATGTCGCCGGCTTCGGCTTCATCGACGAGCTGACGCTCGAGACCCTCGAACTTCAGGACCTGATTGATCTTCACGCGCTTCGGGGTGTCTTCCGGACCGTTCATGATCGCGACGTCCATGTTCGGGCGGATGCGGCCGCGATGCACGCGGCCGATGCCGATCTTGCCCACGTAGCTCGAGTAGTCGAGCGAGCAGATCTGAAGCATCAGGGGGCCGTCGGGATCGTCGTCACGGACGGGGATGTACTTGATGATGTCGTCGAAGACGGCGCGCATGTTGCCGATCTGCTTGAGCTCTTCGACGTCGGTCGTGTGACCGGCAAAGCCGTTGAGAGCGGAGGCGTAGATCACGGGGAAGTCGAGCTGGTCTTCCGTGGCACCGAGCTTGTCGAAGAGGTCGAACGTCTGGTTGACGACCCAGTCGGGACGGGCGCCCGGGCGGTCGATCTTGTTGACGACGACGATGGGCTTGAGGCCCTGGGCGAGAGCCTTGCGGGTCACGAAGCGCGTCTGCGGCATCGGGCCTTCAACGGCGTCGACGAGGAGCAGCACGCCGTCGACCATGGAGAGGACGCGTTCAACTTCACCGCCGAAGTCAGCATGCCCCGGGGTGTCAATGATGTTGATGTGCGTACCTTCGTATTCGACGGCGCAGTTCTTCGAGAGAATGGTGATGCCGCGTTCGCGTTCCAGATCGTTGGAGTCCATCACGCGTTCAGCAACCTGCTGATTGGCGCGGAAGGTGCCGGCGCTGCGAAGCAGGCAGTCCACCATCGTGGTCTTGCCGTGGTCGACGTGCGCGATGATCGCAATGTTACGAATAGCTCGAGTCATTTTTTTCTCGTGTTGATTTAATGTGCGATGAGTCTTTCAGGCTCAAGGACGCCGCGCTCGTTTGCGCGGGCCGTCCCGAGCAGCATGTTGTTCGGTCCGTATACGCGGACGCGCCCCCGCATTGTAAGCCCGAGGGCAAGGCGCTGTCCCGTCATGAAGCGTGCCGTCTGCATTTCGTCAAGCGTCACGGCTTCAAAGGTCTGCAGAAGAGAGTCGGCCCCCTTGAGAAGACGGCGGGCCTCTTCGGGAGAGCCGCATTCTTCAAGCGTCTCAACCGTCACGGCGTCGTCGATAGAAAGGTCGCCGACGCGCGTGCGGCGAAGAGCCGTCAGATGAGCGCCGCACCCAAGCCTGCGCCCGATGTCCTCGGCAAGCACGCGAATGTACGTACCCTTGGAAACGAGACACGTGAGTGTGAAGGACGTGCCGTCAAAATCGGAGGCCGCGATCTCGCGCACGGTGACCGTGCGCGGAGCACGTTCAACCGTCTCACCCTGACGGGCGAGCTGATAAAGGCACTTGCCGTTGACCTTGAGGGCTGAGTACATGGGCGGAATCTGAACGATCTCACCCAGAAAGGCGGCGACGGCCTCTTCGAGCGCCTCGGCCGTCACGTCGACGGGATGACGCTCGACGATCTCGCCCTCGGCATCGCCCGTGGACGAGACCTCGCCGAGCTTCACGCGGGCGACATAGCCCTTTTCGGCGTGCAGCAGGTCGGCGGAAAACTTCGTTGCGTTGCCGAAGCAAAGCGGCAGAAGCCCCGTGGCCATCGGATCGAGAGTGCCCGTATGGCCAGCCTTCTGCGCGTTGACAAGCCTGCGCACCGTCTGGAGCGCAGCGTTCGAACTCATGCCGAGCGGCTTGTCAAGGAGCATGACGCCGTCAATCGGATCTCCACGCCTGGCCAAGTCAGTTCTCCTCGGGACGCGTTTCGCTCATGGCCTTGCGGATGAGGGCGTCCATTTCGAAGCCGCGGTTCACGCTGTCGTCGTGCGCGAAGTGAAGCGTCGGCACAGTATGGATCGTCAGCTTGCGAAAGAGATGGTTGCGAAGCATGCCCGCTGCGGCATTGAGACCTTCCTCACAGACGGCGGGATCGCTCCCGATCACCGTAAAGAAGACCTTGGCATGCGCATAGTCGGGCGTAATCTCGCAGCCCGTCACCGTAACGAGGCCGACGCGGGGATCGCGGACCTCCTTCGGGATGAGCACGGCGAGATCGCGGGCGATCTGGTCGGCCACTCGGAGGGAACGGCCGGGTTTCTTCGGTTTCATGAAGGTTGCCCCCCTTGCATAAAGTCAATGACGGGAGGACAGCCCGAAGGCATGTCCTCCCCTGATGTTGGAACGATCCTCTTAAAGCGTGCGGGCGACTTCGGTCACCTCGAAGATCTCAAGCTGGTCGAGCTCACGGATGTCGTCGTAGCCCTTGAGCGACAGGCCGCATTCCTGACCGGCCTGAACTTCGCGGACGTCGTCCTTGAAGTGCTTGAGGGAGGCGAGCTCGCCCGTCCAGATGACCACGTTGTCGCGAAGCAGTCGGACCGACGCATTGCGGCGAACCACGCCTTCGAGCACGCGGCAGCCGGCGATGTTGCCGACCTTCGGCACGCGGATGATCTGGCGGATCTCGAGAAGGCCGAGAGACGTTTCGCGGCGTTCGGGAGAGAGCATGCCGCCCAGAGCGGCCTTAACGTCATCCACGGCGTCGTAGATGATGTTGTAGTAGCGGATGTCGATGCCTTCGGTCTCGGCAACCTTGCGCGCCTGAGCGTCGGCGCGGACGTTGAAGCCGATGATCACGGCGGACGACGCAGCGGCGAGATTCACGTCGGACTCGCTGATGCCGCCGACGGCGGCATGAACGACCTGAACGCGGACTTCGTCCGTGGAGAGCTTCGTAAGCGCATGGATGAGCGCCTCCTGAGAGCCCTGGACGTCGGCCTTGATGATGAGCGGCAGCGTCTTGACTTCGCCCTCGTTCGCACCGGAGAAGAGGTTGGCGAGGTTCGTCGCATGCTGTTTGGCGAGTTTCTGATCGCGGTACTTGCCCTGACGGAAGAGCGAGATTTCACGGGCCTTGCGCTCGTCGTTGAGAACGATGACCTCGTCACCCGCGGCAGGAACGCCGGAAAGGCCCTGAATTTCGACAGGGATGGACGGACCGGCGGCCTGCTGGGCCTTGCCGAGTTCGTTGATCATGGCGCGCACGCGGCCGAATTCCTGGCCGACGAGCACGATGTCGCCGCGATGCAGCGTACCACCCTGAACCAGAATGGACGCGACGGGGCCGCGGCCCTTGTCGAGGCGGGATTCGATCACGATGCCGTGGGCGGGACCTTCGACCGGAGCCTTGAGCTCGAGCATTTCGGCCTGAAGCAGCACGTTTTCAAGAAGTTCGTCAACACCTGCGCCCGTCTTGGCGGACACGGGGCAGAACGGCACGTCGCCGCCCCACTCTTCAGGCATGACGTCGTTGGCAACGAGCTCCTGCTTTACGCGCTCAGGATTGGCCTCGGGCTTGTCGATCTTGTTGATGGCGACAACGAGCGGAACGCCAGCGGCACGGGAGTGCGCAATGGCCTCCTTCGTCTGGGGCATCACACCGTCGTCGGCGGCAACCACCAGAATGACGACGTCGGTGGCCTGAGCGCCACGGGCGCGCATGGCCGTAAAGGCTTCATGGCCCGGGGTGTCGAGGAAGGTGACGATGCCGCGCGGCGTCTTCACATGGTAGGCACCAATGTGCTGCGTAATGCCGCCGGCTTCACCGGCCGCAACCTTGGCACGACGAATGTAGTCGAGCAGCGAGGTCTTGCCGTGGTCAACGTGGCCCATGATCGTGACGACAGGCGGACGCGGCAGAGCGGGATATTCGACGTTCTGCAGTTCACCGAGGATGGCTTCGGGATCGTCCGGCTTGGCGGCGACGGCCTTGTGGCCCATTTCCTCGACGATGAGCATCGCCGTGTCCTGATCGAGCATCTGGTTGATCGTGACCATCTGCCCCATCTTCATGAGGGTCTTGATCACTTCGGTGGCCTTGACGGCCATCTTGTAGGCAAGGTCCGCAACGCTGATCGTCTCAGGCACCTGAACTTCACGCACCACCTGCTCCTGAACCTGCTGAACGGGTTCGGCATGACGGTTGCGGTCCTGGCTGCGACGGCCACGGGCCGTGCGCCAGCCGGTCTGCCCGGAATCGTCCTCACCGCGCGTCTTGATCGTGCGGCGATGCTGACCCTCATCACCGAAGCGGTCGGAGCCGCCCTTGCCGCCCTTCTTGCGGTCGGACGGGTGGCCCTTGCGGCCATCACCGGCATTCTGCTGCGGCTCGGCGGCCGGACGCTGCGGACGAGCGGTCTTCTTGGCCTTGTCATCCTTGGCGGCAGGCTTCTGCTCAGCGGCCTTCGGGGCTTCGGCGGGCTTTTCAGCGGGCTTGACCTTCTTGGCGGTGAGAACTCCGTTCTTGCGGTTCATCATGGCGCGGATGCTGCGGGCCTCCTCCTCGGCCTTGCGGCGAGCTTCCTCGCGGCGACGGCGTTCGGCGGCCTCGGCCTCCATGCGCTTGGCAGTGGCGGCGGCCACTTCAGCATCAAGCTTGGCCTTTTCGGCCTCGCGACGGGCGGCCTTGAGGGCGGCCTCGTCCTTTTCCTGTTCCTTCTTCAAAGCTTCCTCACGAGCACGGGCTTCTTCAGCTTCACGGCGTGCGGCTTCGGCACGTTCCTGGGCGGCGCGGCGCTCCTCTTCCTCGCGGATGCGGGCTTCCTCGGCGCGGCGGGCCTCTTCAGCACGGGCGCGCTCCTCAGCCTCCGCACGGGCGCAGGCTTCGGCGGCGGCCTTTTCCTCGGCGGCGCGGCGGGCCTGAGCGGCTTCGGCTTCAGCGCGAGCAGCCTCCTCGGCGAGCACCTGCGGATTCTTCACGAAGACGCGCTTGCGTCGCACTTCGACCGGAATCGCACGGGAGCGGCCGGAGCCGTCCTGCTGCTTGACGACGCTCTGTTCCTTGCGCGTGACGGTGATCTTGCGCTGAGCCGATTGCGTGCGCTCGACGCGCAGGCTGTCGAGCAGGCGCGTCTTGTCGGTCTCGCTCAATTCATCCGTTTCGCTCGCCTTGTTGACGCCCGCGGCTCGAAGTTGAGCCAGAAGCGTCTTGGCGGCCACCTTGAGTTCCTGTGCGAATTCGCTTACCGTTTTGCTGGCCATAAATTCCTTTCTCCTTGATGCCTTCAGCCTGAATGCCCTGCGTCCTCTGGGACGCTGCGGGACTTTCCCGGACCGAACGCATCTGCCGTGCCTGCGTCTGTACACCTGCGTCCCGAAGGACGTTCGCGCGCAGACGGCACGGCGATTATTCATTCGCGGCGGAAGACCATTTCTTTGGGGACAAATCCTGATTCGTCCGGAGCGCGGTCTCCGCCATTCGCGGTCGCGCTCCCTTCGCCTTGCGCCTGATTATTCGAACCAGTGCTCGCGGGCCTTCATGATGAGGCTGCTCGCGCGCTCTTCGTCGATGCCCGTCATTTCAACGAGATCGTCCGTGGCGAGTTCGCCAAGATCGTCAAGCGTCTTGACGCCGTGGCCCACAAGCTGGCTGGCGAGATCGTTGTCCATGCCCTCAAGGCTCAGCAACGGCTCGTCGGCCTTGCGCAGATTCTCTTCACGGGTGATGGCGTCGGCGAGAAGCTTGTTGCGGGCGCGTTGGCGAAGCTCGTCGACCGTTTCACGGTCGAAGGCCTCGATCGCGTAGAGCTCCTTCTCAGGAACGTAAGCGATTTCCTCAACGGAGGAGAAGCCTTCACCGATAAGCACGTCGGCGGCGGCCTCGTCGATGTCGAGGCTGTCCATGAAGTCGGCGCGGATCTTCGCGACTTCCTCATCGCGCTTCTGAGCGGCGGCAGCTTCGGTCATGATGTTGATCTGCCAGCCGGTGAGCTCGGACGCAAGACGAACGTTCTGGCCGGCGCGGCCGATGGCGATGGCGAGATTGTCCTCGTCGACGACGACTTCCATCGTGTGGGTCTCTTCGAGCATGACGATCGAACGGACCTTGGCGGGCTCAAGGGCACCGACCACGAACTGGGCGGGATCCTCGTTCCAGGGCACGATGTCGACGCGTTCGCCGCCGAGTTCGTTCGTCACGGCATTGACGCGGGAGCCGCGCATGCCTACGCAGGTGCCGATCGGATCGATGCGGCGGTCGCGGGCGTAGACGGCGATCTTGGCGCGCACGCCCGGATCACGGGCGGCGGACTTGATCTCGAGGAGGCCTTCCTCGATTTCCGGGACTTCAAGCTCGAAGAGCTTCTTGATGAATTCGGGGGACGTGCGGGAGAGGAACACCTGCTGGCCCTTGTTGGACTCGCCGACATGGTCGACGTAGGCGCGCACGCGGTCACCCGTGCGGAGATTCTCACGCGGAATCATCTGGTTGCGCGGCAGGCGAGCTTCAAGACGGCCGATTTCAACGATGGCGTCGCCCTTGTCGATGCGCTTGATCGTGCCAGTCACGATGCTTTCGTTGCGATCGAGGAACTCCTTGAGGATCTGCTCGCGTTCGGCGTCACGCAGGCGCTGAAGGATGACCTGCTTGGCGTCCTGAGCGAAGCGGCGGCCCGTCGTGTCGACGTCAATCACTTCGATCTCGCGCTCGATGAATTCCCCGGGCTGGATTTCCGGATATTCGTCGATGACGTCGGAATACATTTCCTGACGGTCCGGCTCCTGGAGACCTTCCTCGTCGGCAACGACGAGCCAGCGGCGGGCGGCCTTGAATTCGCCCGTCACGCGGTCGACATGCACGACGACGTCGGCGTCCTCACCGGGGAACTGAGCCTTCTTGACGGCGCTGGCAAGCGCGGCCTCGAGCACGCCGAAGACGGTGTCCTTGGCAACATTCTTTTCGCTTGCGAGTACGTCGACAAGCTGGAGCATTTCACGACAGTTCATTGAAATCAACCTTTAAAGTTCAATTCAGCAAGAAGATGGGCATTGTCGACATCGGACAGCGGGAAGGTGACGCGCACGGGGGGAACCTCGGCCGTCTTCTTCCTGCGGCCGCGGAGCGCCGTAACGGCAGCAGTGGGCGTGCGGGCGATGAAGACCTCGAAGAAGTCGAACGTGATCGTTTCAGCACCGGACTCGCCTTCAATGGAGATGATGCGGCCATCGAGCTTGCGGCGGCCGGCCTCGGGGAAGCCTTCGGCGTGAAGGGGCGCAAAGAGCTCGACGTGAGCGAGTTCGCCGGCGAAGCGATCCCAGTCGCGGGCGCGCTTCAAGGGGCGCTCAACGCCGGGAGAGGACACCTCAAGGCGCTCATAGGGAATGTCCTCCACCGTGAAGAGGTGGGTGAGCTGATCGCTCACGCGTTCGCAGTCCTCAAGCGAGATGCCGCCTTCGGCGGTGGTGTCGATCGTCACGCGGACAAGGCCTCTGGCAAGGCGCTCGAGTTCGACGAACTCATAGCCCATGCCTTCGACGGTACGTTCAACGAGCTCGTTAAGCGCTCCGGATTGGGTCATTGATCAAACTTCCTATTAAATTGCGGCCGGAGTCATCCCGGCCCGTCCTGACGGCGCGTCCGTGCTGAACGGCTCGTCCCTGCAGCTTAAGCGGACAAAAGTCAGCCGAAGCTCGAAAAAAACAAAAAAAAATGGGCAAACGCCCATTCGACACCCTCTGACGCCGGCGGTCCGTCTGCAGCCTTCTGCATGTCCTTCTGGACACGCGGCCTCGGGATTCTCATTCCGGCAGGGCAACGGCGCGGCCTTCTCTCGGTCTGCGCCGCCTGAACCTTTCCGTGAAAACGCCCTCTCCCCCGTTTGCTCAGGGACGGACACGACCTTGAAGGTCGCCTCGGGTTTTCACGAACACCCGCGATTGTAGGTGAAAAAGCGTCCCCGCGCAAGCGCGGAGCCGCTTTTTCAGGTCCTTTCGCGATCAGGAGCGTCCGCCCGTTCGGCGGCGCTGCGTCGGGCGATCGCTCATGTCGCGAGCCTCCCACATGGGCACGCCCGTGCGGTCGGACTTGCCTTCCTTGAAGCGGGTGCCTCGACGAGCCTCGCGGGCCTCGGCCTCGCTTTCGGCACGAGCGCGGGCGCGGGCCTTTTCACGAGCGGCGGCCTTTTCGGCCTTCTTAGCCTCAGCCTTTGCAGGAGCTGCGGCGGCCATTTTCTTCTCGGCCTCATCGAGGTCAAGCATCCAGGCGCGAACCTCTTCAGGCGTGAGTTCCATGCGTTTGCCGCGCGGCAGGGTCTTCGGAAGAGAAACGGCGCCGTAGCGAACGCGGATAAGGCGCGAAACCGTCATGCCGACAGCTTCGAACATGCGGCGGACCTCGCGATTGCGACCCTCGCGTATCTGCACGAGGTACCAGTGGTTCATGCCCGTTCCGCCTTGATCCTCGAGCTTGTCGAACTTCGCCATGCCGTCCTCAAGCTCAATGCCCTGCTGAAGCTGAAGCATCTGCTCGGCCTCAAGCTCGCCGATGACTCGAACGGCATACTCGCGATCGATCTCGTAACGGGGATGCATAAGGCGGTTGGCAAGCGCGCCGGAGGTCGTGAAGAGAAGAAGGCCCTCGGTATTGAAGTCAAGACGGCCCACGGCCACCCAGCGGGCGCCCGAGACGCGGGGAAGACGCGCAAAGACGGAGGGACGGCCTTCAGGGTCGTCACGGGAGACGATTTCGCCGGCCATCTTGTGGTACATCAGAACGCGGGGCGTGGAGGAGGCAGCCATCGTGCGGCGCACGAGCCTGCCCTCGACACGAATCATGTCCGCAGCCGTAACGCGGTCACCCACGGTGGCGGTTTGACCGTTGACGGTCACGACGCCGGAGGCGATCAGAGCCTCCATGTCGCGGCGGGATCCGAGCCCAGCATCGGCGAGCGCCTTCTGAAGCTTTTCGGTCGGCAGATCGGCAGGCGTCTGCTGCTGGCGGGCGCGGTCGATGATGTCGAGCGCGATCGGACGATCCGCAAAGCCCCTGTAGCCGTCGGCCTCGGACTCCATCTGTCCGAAGGCCTCGCGCGGAGAGGCCAGGCCTGCGCGCTCGGAAAAGGGGGCGTCCTCGCGCACGCGACGGGTGCGAGGCAAATTGCCTTCGCCAGGACGACGGAACGGCGTGCGCTTGCGTTCGGCGGACTGCGGACGGCGACCGCCGCGAGAATTACTGTTGTTTCTCAAAATCAATCTCCTTCTGAAGCGGCATCGGCCCTTCGTCGGCTGCCGCCGAAGGCGGCAGGGCTTCCGACAGCAGGAAGTCGGGAAGCGGCTCGGCCTCAGGGCCCGGCAGTTCTGCAAGGCTTCTGAGTCCGAGATCATTTAAAAAAGTTCTGGTCGTGGCAAGAAGCGCCGGCCTGCCCGGCGACTCCCGATAACCCACCGTCTCGATCCATCCGCGCTCCTCGAAGAGCCTGAGGGTGGCCGGATTGACGGTCACGCCGCGAAGCTCCTCAATGTCGCCGCGGGTCACGGGCTGATGATAGGCGATGATGGCCAGCGTCTCCATGGCCGCCCTCGAATAGCGGGGCGGCTTTTCCTCGTCAAGGCGCAGGAATCTGGGACCAAGCTCCGAGGCCGTCTGGAAGCGCCACCCGTCGGAGAGCTCCACGAGGCGCATGCCGCGGTCCTCCCAGAAGGCCTGAAGCTCAGCGAGGTGTTCCTTCACGGACTTGGCGCTCAGCCTGTCGTCGAAGAGACGCCTGATCTCGCGCACCGGCATCGGCCGCCGCGAGCTCAGTAGCGCTGCTTCAATGATGTGCTGCGGAGTCATGAGAGACGGACGAAAGGGTATCTGAAACAGCGCCCATTGTAGAAAAAGGCGGCGCCAAAATAAAGCCCCGCAGCTCGATCCGAGTGCGGGGCTTCAATCGGGATCGTGACCGGAAGTTGATTTCCGTTCACTTTGAATCTGGCGGAAGGAGTGGGATTTGAACCCACGATACGGTATAACCGTAT
>OOCF01000360.1_pt1 | contig 22459 bp, 17 predicted proteins | sample 1671001 | NCBI WGS metagenome assembly OOCF01 (sample SAMN06348112, study PRJEB24527) | human gut metagenome | biome: human gut; feature: ankylosing spondylitis patient; material: feces | host: Homo sapiens | place: China | collected 2015-10
GCAATCACGGAAATAGACTTCAATCTCCCAACGTACAACATACAAATCCAGAATTCTTCGGCCCTGCGAAAAACAGAACACGCTCTTATTCTATCACATTTTACTCCATTTCCCCATTCGCAATCCGTTCCGCCAGATCATTCAAATACACCCAACGCTCCATTTTCTCTGCCAGAAGCACTTCCAGTTCTTCTTTCCGGTCAGACAATTCCTGCAGCTTCACATAATCCGACACACTCGCAGTAATCTCCGTTTCTGTCAGCCGAATCTGTTCTTCCAAATCGGCAATTTCATCATCAATGGTATCGTATTCCCGCTGCTCCTTGAAAGAAAACTTCAGCTTTTTCCTGCCGTTGAAAACGCGTTCTTTCTTTTCCGTTTGCTTTTTGGGCTTTTCTGTCGCATTTTCTGGCAGAGCCTTTTCCATGTAATCCTGATAATTGCCGTTGTAGCGGCGAACCTCACCGTTCCCCGTCAGTTCCCAGATTTCCGAAGCCATTTTATCTAAGAAATACCGGTCATGAGAAATCGCAAGAACAGCCCCTTGAAAACTGCGGAGATAGTCCTCCAAAATAGTAAGTGTTGCAATATCCAGATCATTGGTCGGCTCGTCCAGCAGCAACACATTTGGGGCAGTCATCAGCACTTTCAAAAGATAAAGCCGTTTCCGTTCACCGCCAGACAACTTTTCAATTCGATTCCACTGTAATTCTGAAGTAAAAAGGAATCGCTCCAGCATTGTCGCCGCAGTAACCGTGCCGTCCGGTGTTTGAATTCGCTCTGCAGTTCCCCGAATGTAATCAATGACTCGCTGGTTGGGATCCATGCTTTCACACTCTTGAGAAAAATAGCCAATGCGTACTGTATCACCGAGTTCAATAGAACCATTGTCCGGCGAGATTTGTCCGCAGAGCATCTTGATCAGCGTGGACTTTCCGGCACCATTTTGCCCAACAATGCCGATTCTGGCATCGCGTGGAAGTTGGTAGGAAAAATCATGAATCAGCATTCTGCCATTCACAGCCTTGGTGATTGCATGAATTTCCACAGTTTTCTTTCCCAGTCGAGAGGAAACCGATTGCAGCTGCATTTTTTCTGCTTCTGCTGGCTTCTCACGATTTTCCAATTCGTGAAACCGTGCGATCCGATCTTTAGATTTGGTGCCTCTTGCACGAACGCCGCGGCGAATCCATTCCAACTCCTGCCGATACAAAGAACGATTTTTTCGTTCCTTTGCTTCTGCGTCAACTTCCCGCTGTGCTTTCTGTTCCAGATACGTACTGTAATTTCCCTCATATTCAAAAATCTTTCCTCTGTCTACTTCAACGATTTTTCGGGTAATGCGGTTTAGAAAGTATCGGTCGTGGGTTACCATAACAATGGCACCCCGATATTTCAATAACTGTTCTTCCAGCAATCGAACCGTTTCGTTGTCAATATGGTTGGTCGGTTCGTCCAGCAGCAAAACATCGCTGGGCTGAATCAGAGCAGCAGCAATGCCGGCACGCCGCTTTTCGCCGCCGGACAATGTACTAATATCTCTGGTTTCGTCTGTAATGCCCAATTTTCCCAAAATCGACTTCGCTTCAAACGTCTTTGCCTCTTTAAGATCTGCCGGCAAATGCAGCATGACTTGTTCCAATACGCTGCCGTGCGGTTCAAACTCCGGAATTTGCGGCAGGTATGAGATGCGGATTCCGTTAGTGCGAATGACATTACCGCTGTCCGGCTCTTCGGCTCCGGCAAGGATTCGCAAAAGTGTAGACTTTCCGGTACCATTGATGCCGATAATCCCCACCTTATCACCCTCATACAAAAAGAAGGAAACGTCGTCCAGTACTTTTCGTTCCATATATGTCTTGGCAATATTTTGTGCAGATAACAATATCATAGTTGCATAGCCTCTCTTTTTCAGTGTTCTTATTCTCTGCTATTATAGCAGAAATCCATGCAAAAATCAACGCATTTCTTTGAATTCCCATGACAACTGCACATAAAGCTGACAGAATACTGTCCAAATGAAATTCCTAGGCAGAACCACAAAAAAATCCGGCAATTCTGTGAGAGTTCTTATGCTGATTCTTTCAAAATTTCAGAAAAAGCTTGATTTTCCGTTAGTTTTGTGGTATGATAGAAATAATGCACTACAAGCGGAAACTTTTTCATGCAGAAAAACCGCTGAAAAAGCCGGAACTTTTCCGGTAGAAAGGAACGAACATGGCGAAAAAGCAATCTTATGATAATGAAAGTATCACGATGCTCAAAGGACCAGACAAGGTACGAAAACGCCCCGGTGTCATTTTTGGCTCTGACGGACTGGACGGCTGTGCCCATTCGGTTTTTGAAATCATTTCCAACTCTATCGATGAAGCACGTGCCGGATACGGCAGCAAGATCGTCGTGACACGCTATCAGGACAATTCCATTGAAGTGGAAGACTTCGGCAGAGGCTGTCCGGTAGATTTCAATAAAAACGAGAACCGCTATAACTGGGAACTGGTCTACTGTGAACTCTATGCAGGCGGTAAATACAACTCCAATGATGACAACTACGCGTATTCTCTGGGACTGAACGGTCTGGGACTTTGTGCCACACAGTTCGCTTCCTCTTACATGGACGTAGAGATCATTCGTGACGGCTTTCAGTACAACCTGCATTTCGAAAAGGGTGTCAATGTAGGCGGACTGCAAAAGAAGCCGACCAAGAAGAAGCAGACTGGCACACGAACTCACTGGCTGCCGGATCTGGACGTTTTTACAGAGATCGAAATACCAGATGATTATTTCTGTGACACTCTGCGGCGGCAGGCAGTTGTCAACCCGAACCTGTTGTTCCTCTACCGAAAAGAAGAAGCTGACGGCACTTTTACCGAACGACAGTATCTCTACGAAAATGGTATTGCAGACTATGTGCGGGAAATCGCCGGAGAAAACACACTGACTTCCGTACAGAACTGGAGCTGCCAGCGAGAGGGCCGTGACCGTGAGGATAAGCCGACCTATAAGGTGAAGCTGAATGTGGCTCTGACTTTTTCCAATCAGGTACAGCGACTGGAATACTATCACAATTCCAGCTGGCTGGAACACGGCGGCTCGCCGGATAAAGCTGTGCGGCAGGCACTGGTATCCCAGATCGATACCTATCTGCGACAGAATAACAAATACCTGAAAAGTGAAGCCAAACTGAAATTTGAGGACGTGGAATCCAGCCTGGTGCTGATTTCTTCCAGTTTTTCCACAGAAACCAGCTATGAGAACCAAACCAAAAAGGCGATCACCAATAAATTTATCTACGAAGCCATGACGGAATTCCTCAAGCATCAGCTGGAGATCTACTTTATTGAAAATCCGGACGAAGCAGAAAAAATTGCAGCACAGGTGCTGATCAATAAACGCAGCCGTGAAAATGCCGAAAAGACCCGTCTGAACCTCAAGAAAAAGCTGACCGGCAGCATTGACGTCACCAACATGATCCCGAAATTTGTAGACTGCCGGAGCAAAGATCTGTCCCGTCGGGAATTGTACATCGTGGAGGGTGACTCTGCATTGGGTTCCGTAAAAATGGCACGAGATGCAGAATTTCAGGCAGTCATTCCGGTTCGTGGCAAAATCCTGAACTGCCTGAAAGCAGACTACAACAAGATCTTCAAAAACGAGATCATTACTGATATTGTCAAGCTGCTGGGCTGCGGGGTAGAAGTTACTACCAAGGCAAACAAGGATATTTCCTCTTTCCATCTGGAAGGTCTTCGTTGGAATAAAATTGTCATCTGTACCGATGCCGATGTAGACGGTTTCCAGATTCGAACACTGATTCTCACTATGCTGTATCGTCTGACACCGACACTGATCGACAAAGGCTATGTGTATATCGCAGAATCTCCGCTGTTTGAAATCACAACCAAAAAGCGGACATACTTTGCCTATACCGAAAAGGAAAAAACAGAGATTCTAGCAACACTGGAAGGGGAGAAGTACACTCTCCAGCGTTCAAAAGGTCTGGGCGAGAACGAAGCAGACATGATGGCTCTGACAACCATGAATCCGGAAACACGCCGGCTGATTCAGGTGACTGCGGCAGGCATCGAAGAAACAGCAAAGATGTTCGACATTCTGCTGGGCGATGACCTGCAGGGGCGAAAAGACTTCATTGCAGAATACGGTAGCGAGTATCTGGAACTGGCGGACATTTCATAAAAGCGAGGGCAAAAATGGCACGAAAAAAGCAATCTGAAAAACCTAAGAAAAATGCAATTCCCAATGCCTATATTGCCGGTGCCGGCATTGTGGAAGAAGAAAAAATTACAGATACACTGGAAAAAAACTATATGCCCTACGCCATGAGCGTTATCATTTCCCGTGCACTGCCGGAGATCGACGGCTTCAAGCCTTCTCACCGGAAACTGCTGTACACCATGTATAAAATGGGACTGCTCACCGGCGGGCTGACCAAATCGGCAAACGTTGTAGGGCAGACCATGCGGCTGAATCCCCACGGTGACAGTGCCATCTATGAGACCATGGTGCGTCTGGCAAGAGGCAACGAGGCACTGCTGCACCCCTACGTGCAATCCAAGGGAAACTTCGGTAAGGCATATTCAAAAGATATGGCATACGCCGCCTCCCGTTATACGGAAGTCAAACTGGAACCGATTTGTAACGAACTGTTTCGGGATATTGACAAAGACACAGTAGACTTTGTTCCGAACTACGACAATACCATGCAGGAGCCGACACTGTTTCCGGCAACATTTCCCACCGTACTGGTCAATGCCAATGTAGGTATTGCCGTTTCCATGGCAAGCAGCGTCTGCCCGTTCAATCTGGCAGAAGTCTGCGAAACAACCATTGCCGTGCTGAAAAATCCGAAGCATGATATTCTGTCTACACTGAAAGGACCGGATTTTCCCGGCGGCGGCTTTCTGTTCTACAATGAAACAGAACTGCAAAAAATTTATGATACCGGTCGCGGCAGTGTAACTGTCCGTGCAAAATGGAACTACAACAAACAGGACAACTGTCTGGAAGTCACAGAAATCCCGTACAGCACCACCATTGAAGCAATCAAGGACAAGATCGTGGACTGCATCAAACAGGGCAAACTACGGGAAGTTTCTTACGTCCGCGACGAAACCGACATTGACGGCTTGAAGATTGCCATTGACTTAAAGCGTGGCTCTGATCCGGAAAAGGTCATGCAGAAGCTGTTCCGCATGACACCGCTGCAAGACAACTACTCCTGCAACTTCAATATTCTGGTCGGCGGAGCACCCCGCGTTATGGGCGTGCGAGAAATTCTGGAGGAATGGTCCGCATTCCGTCTGGAATGTGTCCGCCGCCGTCTGGTATTCGATCTCCAGAAAAAACAGGAAAAACTGCATCTGCTCCTTGGTCTGGAAAAAATCCTGCTGGACATTGATAAGGCAATTCGCATCGTGCGGGAAACCGTCGAAGAAGCAGATGTTGTACCAAATCTGATGATCGGCTTCGGCATTGATGAGATTCAGGCAGAATATGTGGCGGAGATCAAACTGCGGCACTTGAATCGGGAATACATTCTGAAACGCACGCAGGAGATCGACCAGTTGAAACAGGAAATTGCCGAACTGGAAGAAACCATTGCGGATCCGAAAAAGATGAAGAAAATCATCATTGCAGAGTTGAAAGAAACCGCAAAAAAATACGGACAGCCCCGAAAGACACTGTTCTATTATGCGTCTGACATCGAGGAAGAACCAGACGAAGAAGATATTCCCGATTATCCGGTACACCTGTTTCTGTCGCAGAGTGGTTACTTCAAAAAGATCACACCAGCTTCTCTCCGCATGAGCAGCGAACAAAAGCTGAAAGAGGAAGACCAGATCGTCTGTCATCTGGAAACCACCAACTGCATCGAACTGCTGTTTTTCACCAACCAACAGCAGGTTTACAAAACCAGAGCCAGCGACTTTACGGAAACCAAAGCCAGCGTCATGGGCGATTACATTCCGGCAAAACTGGGATTTGCTGACGGGGAATTCGTGGTGCAAATGATTGCCACCGCAGATTACCAAGGTGATCTGCTCTTTGTATTTGCCAACGGAAAGGCGGCCCGTGTACCGATGTCTGCCTACGCAACGAAAACCAACCGTAAGAAGCTGCAAAAGGCTTACAGCGACCGTTCGCCACTGGTACAAATTCTGCAAATTCCAAGCGGCGAGGAATCCTGCTCCGTCTTTTTCCGTACAGACGGCAATCGGGCAGTGCTGGCAGATACTGCACTGATTTCCGCAAAGTCCACCCGTGATACACAGGGCGTACAGGTAGTCACATTGAAAGCAAAACACCTTGTCTGCGAAGCACGTGTGCTGAACGAAGAAGAATGCATTGCACTGAAAAAATATCGTGTAAAAACCATTCCGGCAACTGGTGGCATGGCGAAAGATCTGCCGGAAAGCGGACAGCTTTCGCTTCTGTAAATATTGTTAAACGAATCCAAACAAAAAAGCCACTCCAAAATCGGAGTGGCTTTCGTTGTCATAAATATTTGCAGAGGCTTACTGTTCCGGCAACGTGTTGATGATATGCACCAAGAACCGCAGCAGGCAAATTGCATCATTGCTGTCCGTCTGTCCATCAGCGTTGCAGTCAGCATTGCCCTTTGCCTGTACATTCAGTTCTACCTGACCAGCAGTTGCCTTGTTCAGCAGCACCGCATCAGTAATATCCACTCTGCCATCCAGCGTAACATCGCCATACAAAACTGCGGACGGGTTCACCTGTTCAGAAGAAGTTGCAGCAGAGGTAGTTTCTGTTGCAGTCGTGGTTGTTTCTTCCGAGGACACAGCAGTGGTGTTGCTGCTTTCCGTCGAAGCAGCGGTACTCTCTGTAGTCAATGCTGTTTCTTCTGTAGAAGCAGTGGTTTCAGAAACAGTTTCCGAAGTGGATTCTGTCATCGTTGTTTCTGCCGGCGTTGTAGTCGTTTCGTCCGGTTTGTCATAATTGTATTCATACACCAATGTCACTGTATTAAATGTAGTAGAGATATCTTCGCCGTTTTTGGAATCGTTTTCGGAAGAAGCCCACCAGTTCTGTAATTCTGCACTTTCATCATTGCAGGAACCAGTAATATTTTCACTCTTGCCGTCACTCAAAGAAATAGTAAACTGATCGTCAAAAGGAACTGTTATATCACTTGTGCCCAGACGGTATTGGAAAGACTTGTTTCCCCAAACGCCAGCAGAGGAGGAACCCTTTTTCACGACTTCGTTAAAGCAGAGAGCTCCGCCGCCGACAGCCCACGAAGATCCGGCATTCGAAGATACAGTAGCGTTCACAATAATTTCTTTCAGGTGTTCCTTGTCACCCAGCGGAATCATCGGATTGCCTGCGGTATTTGTCGACAAATCGCTGATATTGTAAGTGGTTTTTTTGATTTCAACATTCGGTTTTTCCGGAATTGTCACATTGGTCTTTTCGTCAGAAATCACCACTTGAGCCACAGACAACGGCGGCAGTTCTACAGTTACCTGATTGCCGGAAACATCATTCTGCACATCCAGAATCTGAATATCGCTGCTGTCCTGTGTGATAGCATAGACAACAGCACTCTGATAGTCAGTGTCTGTGCCTTCCAGAGAAATAACCGCTTTTTCTGTATTTTCCTTATCCTTGTTGGAAATCACTGTAGTCACTTCACTGTCATCAGAGCCATCAATTGCCGCAAAGATTGCCGCCTTAGACAGGTCAGCAGAGGAAGACTCCACAAGGGTATCCCCGAATGCACCGCCATTGCCGTCATAGTTAGTGTAAAGGTTGATCGCACTGGTCACATACGGACAAAGAGAAAGCGTTCCCCAATAGGTTGCCAGATATACGCCCTGATCGGCAAAAGCCCCCAACGCTTCAGTTTCTGCAATGGCAGAAATTACAGATTTTCCAGTTGTAGATTCCTTGCTGATGTTTGCCAGATTGTACTCCGTCAGTGCCAGCTTGGTACCCGGATAGTACTTGTCAATAGACTCCTGCATTCTGGTGAGGAACGGGAACGAACCCCCAAACCACTGTGTCAGCCAGCTGTTTTCCTTGTAATTCGGATCGTACAGGCTTCTCGCTGCCTGCAAAATGCCGTCATCTGTTTCGCAGTCCTGTGCATAGTAGTGAACATCAACTACATCTAACAGTCGTTTGCCGTTTTCCTGCTCTGCATCTGCCATTTGTTTCAGGTAGTAATCCATATACCACGAATACTGTCCTTTGACAGCTTCCCAATCCGGATCCTTGAAGTTGTCGCCGCTTCCTGCCTGTACGCAGGGGAGAATGCCCCAGAATGCCGGACCGTAAATTTCTGCGTTCGGATCAAGATCCTTTACCACCTTTGCCAGAGCAACCGACTTGGAGATCAGTTCGCTGTTGGAAACTTCGTCCTTGTGCAGCAGAGGGTGCGTATCATTCCAGAGTACCGGTTCATTGTCCAGATTATAGCCCTGAATACCGGTAGAAGTTGTAGAATCCCCCAGATTATTGATCAGATAATTGACATACTCGTCCATGTATACCGTGTCGTCCGTCAGATCCGGCGTGTCAGACAGTGCACCGTCTTTCTGAAATTCCACCTTATTCCAACGAGAGGACGGTGCTACTTCCGAAGCTGCCACAGTTCCATTTTTATCTGCGGAAGCATAACCCGCCATTTGCAGCGTTGCCATTTTGTAGTCTACGTTATTTTCAGCAGCTTCCTTCGACAGTCGGCGTGCCTGATATGCCGGACCGTCTGTCACATCTCCCATGTTTGTGTCAGAACTATCGTTCCAGTCCCGACCGGCATTGGAATAATTATTTTCCCAGTTGTAGCCAGTAAAACGATTGCCGCCCTGCCGCAGCGAATGCGTTGTCACTTTTTTCAAACTGGTTGAATTTCCGGCTTCGTTCACACCGTAGATATACGGGCTGATTGCTTTCTTTTCACCGTTCAATTTGATGTTCAACTGCATTTCATAATTTCCAGCAGCCGAAGCGGACAAAATTGCCGGCACTTGTACAGCACAGGAAAGAGCAAGAATGCTTGCCGTAATTCCCGCAAAGATGCGTTTTTTCATTTCAATTCTCCTTTTTTCAGTTGTGGCATACATCTTTCATGCCAATTTTCTCACGAACATTTTTATTATAGCACATTCTTGCTCTACAAGCAAGCGTTTCATATAAAAAATTCTAACAGCACTGCAATTTTATTGTGCATAAATTCACTTTAAAAACAAATTTGCAAAAAGAAAAAGCATAAAATTGTCCTTGACAAAAGAAAATTGCCGTGCTACAATGAGTCAAGATGAAAAAGGCGGGAGGCGTTGTATGAAAAGAATCCAATGGAAACAAATTTTGGCACTTCTGACAACGGCAGCATTGACCATAGCCTTTGCAGGCTGCGGCACATCAAGTACGCCAACAGAAGAAAGTGCCGAAACTACTTCAACAGCAGCTCAGGAACTTTCTCTGCTGGATACTTACGTGTCCAATACCGTGATTTCTACCGGTAGCAATACCGTTATCAAAAATGCAGAACATGTGACCTATCGGGCATGGTTTCCGGTAGAAGCGGCGGGGGAGTATGACTACCGGTTTTACTTTTCCAATACGGTAGATTCCACATGGGGTGACGGCAGCGAAAGTTATGTGGGCATGTCCGGCGGCAGCTACACCATTGAAAAGGCAACTGTCTATGACGGCGGCACGGAATTCGATGCCAACGTGGAACCAACAGTTTCCGCAGCTGTGACCTTTTCCGGCAGTGCCGCCAAAGAAGTTGCTCCGGACGAAACTTTCTGGAGCGATCCTGTAACGCTGAACGTACCGGAAGGGCACTATCTGCTGTGGGAATGGACAGTCAATGGAACAAATATTCCGGCAATTGCCATGTCTAACCTGACCTATGCCTATGCAGATAAAGGGGACGGAAAGGGATTCCTCTACACCAATGAAATTCCTGTGCCCCAGCTTGTGGGCTGTGACCGAAAAGTCAAGACCCGAATTGTCACGTTGGGGGACTCTGTCACACAGGGATGCCAGACTTCCGAATTCGGGTATCAATTCTGGGCAGCCCAGCTGCTGGATCAATTGGGTACAGAAGATTACAGCCTGTGGAATCTGGGAATCGGCTATGCCCGTGCCTCTGACTGTGCCCGGCAGGGCAACTGGCTGAATCGTGCTGTTGCCGGTGCAGATCTGATTACCGTGGCATTCGGCACCAACGACATCATCAGCGGACCTTATGGCGGCACTGGTCATGCCACACCGGAAGAAATCGAAGCAGATGTCCGGAAGATCACCAGAACTTGTACCAATGCCGGCATTCGCACGATTTTGTGGAACTCTCCGCCATTTGACATGACACCAGAATTGGATGGAATTCGAACTGCCTATAACGAAACGGTAGAGGGCATTGCCAAGGACAACGGAGCGATTTATTTTGATGTTGCCTCCCTGTTGGCAGACCCGTCAGATGCTTCAAAAACCGTTTACGGACAACACCCGAATGACGAGGGCGGCACTGTGATCACAGATGCTCTTGTCAAATTGATTCAGGAATAAAGAATTACATGAAAGGAAGAATAATATGATGAAACAAAAAATACTTGCCGTTTTAACAAGCCTTTGTATCGGCGTACTGCCCCTTGCAGCCGGTATGGCAGCTGCACCGGTTGCCGCAGAAGACACTACAGAACCGGTACGGATTCTGGCAATGGGAGACTCCATTACAGACGGCTATATCAACGGGGACAACGGCTACCGGAAATACTTTTGCTACGAAATGCAGCAAAAAGGGTTTACCAATTTCGATATGGTAGGACCGAAAAACAACTGGTCTGATTCCGTTTCCTACACCACCTCTGACGGCGTAATATTCCAGTATGACCCCGCCCATGCCGGCTACAGCGGCTATGCCATTGAGAAAATCGGAAGTCGGCAGGGACTGTATGAAACCATTTTTGACACAACCTATTACAATAACAATGTCACAGGCAATATGATCGAAGCATACGATCCGGATATTGTCCTGCTGCAAATCGGCACCAATGATCTGCTGGACAACCAGAATGCTGGCATTACAGACCGTCTGGAAAAACTGGTAGACAAGTTGCTGGACAGCATAGACAGCAACAGCATGCTGTTCGTGGCATCAGTACCGGATATTGACGTATCAGTACGGCATGACTGGCTCTGGGCATATCAGTCCAGCGGCTATTCCTATGAAAACAATCCGGAAGAATTTACAGCACTGGTAGAGCAGAGCGTAGACAACTACAATGCCTCTGTCAAAGAACTGGTAGAGAAAAAGCAGGCTGCCGGAGCACGAATTCGGTTTGCAGACATCAACAGCGTTGTAGATGTGAAAACGGGATTAGAGGACGGCGTACACCCCAATGAAGCCGGCTACGCCTGCATGGGAAAATACTGGTCGGAGCAGGTATCTGCTTACTTGAACGGTACAACACCCACACCGACACCTGCAACAACGACAGAAGTGACTACCGCTACCGAAACCACAACAACTGCAATTGAAACAACTACAACTTCTACAGAAGCAACAACAGAAACAACCGTTTCGACCACAACAGAAGCAACTACCACTTCTACAGAAACCTCTGCAACAGAATCGTCGGAAGAAACTACTACAGAAACGACAACAGCTTCGTCTTCTGTCAGCGAAAGTGACACAACCACATCAACCACAGAAACTTCTGCACAGCCGACATGGCAGAAGGGTGATGTCACACTGGACGGTACCGTCAACATCACCGATGCCGTTCGCCTGTGCCGTTATCTGCTGGGCAGTGAAACCATTTCCCAACAGGCATATCAGTGTGCTGACGTGTACACGGATTCCATGGTAAATGGTTTCGACTTGGCAGCCCTGCGGCAGATGCTGACCAATGCAGGAGGACAGAACCAGTGAGCACCATTCGCGGATTGATTTTTGATATGGACGGCGTGTTGCTGGATACGGAAAAAATCTATTTCCGCTGCTGGCTGCAAAGTGCAAAGGAACTGGGATATCCCATGTCAGAAGAAGCCGCCCTGCATGTCCGAAGCTGCTGTGCCGCCCACGCCCAGCCTTACTTCCGGCAGCTTTACGGAGAAAACTTTGACTATTTCAAAGTACGTGACCGCCGGCGGGAACTGGTTTCCCAATATATTGCAGAGCACGGCGTAGAACAGAAATCCGGCATTGCAGAGTTGCTGCAATTCTGCCGTGAATCCGGACTGCCTTATGCCATTGCCACCGCCACCTCCAAAGAACTGGCAGAACAGCGGCTGGAACTGGCTGGACTGGCTGGGCAGTTTCCGCAAATTGTCGGCGGTGATCAGGTGCTTCACGGCAAGCCGGATCCGGACATCTATCTGGTGGCGGCAAAGGCTCTGCACTTGCCGCCGGAACAGTGCGTGGCAATTGAGGATTCGCCCAACGGCATTACCGCAGGGCTGTCCGCACACTGTAATGTGATTCTGGTTCCCGACCTGACACCGCCGGAAGCAGGGGACAGGGATCGCTTGTTTGGCATCGCCGAAAATTTAAAAGAAGTCATTCCGCTGCTTCAGGCGGCTGGCATAGGAGAAAAAGAACATGCGAAAAAATCCTGCATCGGAAGTCTATGACATTCCACAGTACACCTATTTTGAATTCGGAAACACCTTTACCGGCAGCTACGGCAAGCTTAGCTATAAGATCATACCGGGGGAGAACTTCACCGTGCAGATCTGGCACAGCCGTCTTTGTTCGGAACTGGCAGACATCGAGGAGGAACAGACGTATCCCATGACAGAAGACGGGTTCCACGAAATGCTGCGTTGGCTGGAAACGAAAGCACCTACCGGAAAATAACAACAAAAATCGTCCTGAAGAAAGTCTGTTTCTTCAGGACAATTTTACTTTTATGATGACAGTGAATTTTTTTGTGAATCATTTATCTTTTACATAGTATACTAATTTTATTTGATTGAGAACATATAAAATTAGGGCAATACTGAATAAAGCTCGTGTAACCAGATTGCGTGCAAAGCCGTCAGACGGGCTTTATGCAGCGTTTTCTTAGCGTTCACACAACACACTAAAACAAAGACAACTGCCGATGACATTCCGGAAATTCCCGCAAGTAGGCGAAAATTTGATTTGGTTCATACATGACAACATACTTGGCACAAGACTCGCGGAAAATTGTCATGAGCCGTGCCTGATTGGGACTGGAGCACTCATAAGCATTTCCAAACCGACGTATGTACTGCTCTTTCATGCCGGGGAAATGCTTGTCCAACTGTGCATAAAAGAATTCCCGATCGCCTTCCCGCAGAGTAACGCCCATACCGAAACAGCAAATGCCTTTTACACCAGCATCAAAACAGTATTCCAGAATGCCGCGGAGATTTTGCTCTGTATCATTTAAAAACGGCAAAATCGGCGTGAGCCATACCACCGTTGGAATTCCATTTGCCTGCATAATCTTCAGCACTTCATACCGCCGTCTAGTGGTGCAGACATGGGGTTCCAGAATGCGACAGAGCGTTTCGTTCCACGTGGTCAACGTCATCTGCACCACACACTTTGCATTCTGCTGAATCTTTTGCAGCAGATCCAGATCTCTTAAAACGCGATCCGACTTCGTCAATACCGTTGCACCAAATCCATATTTTGCAATCAACTCCAGGCATTGCCGTGTCAGCCCCAGCTGTTCTTCGCAGTGTAAATACGGATCGCTCATGGCACCGGTTCCGATCATGCAGAGCCGCCGCTTTCTCCGCAAAGCTTCCTCCAGCAACTGTGGAGCGTTTTCTTTCACTGCCACATCTTCAAAATCGTGTCCCATTTGATAGCATGCCGAACGACTGTCGCAATAGATGCAGCCGTGTGTGCAACCACGATACAGATTCATACCATTTGTGGCAGATAAGATGTTTTTTGCTTGTATCCGATGCATGTTTACTTCTTTCGCAGTTCCGCAATTGCCGCATAATGCCGTACCAAAAATGTCTCCGGTGCAATACGCTCCAACAACTGCAAATGTTCTTTTTCCCATGCCGCAATTTCTTCCGGCGTCAGCGAAGCTCCGATACCGCGGCAAGCTTTCATACGACCGTTCCAGCTGGTGCGGGTAAAGGACACGTCCAATTCGTATTCCTCGTGATAGGTCAGATCAAAGTATTCCAACAGTTCCGGTGCAACGGAAATCGGGTGCTTGGTTTCTCCTGCTCCACTCCATTTTGGATTATACTGCAACACCAGTTTTTCGCTGGCTTCAGCAATCTTGTCTGAATATGGCAGCCACTCCATGCAGAGCAGAAACAGTTTCCCATGCGGCTTCAGAAGCCTTGCAAATACCGGAGCCGCCTTTTGATTGTCAAAGTACCAGTAGCACTGACAGGCAGTAATACAGTCAAACTGCTTTCCGGCAAAGTCCAGTTCCTCCGCCGGCGAAACAAGATAGGAGATTTCCATACCCGCCGAAAGCCGTTTTGCCTCTGCGATCTGATTTGGAGCAATATCGCTGCCTGTCCAATGTGCCCCGAACCGGTACATATTTCGGGGCAGAACGCCCGTTCCTGTTCCGATGTCCAACACTTCCTGTCCGGCAGTGCCGCAATTTCTCTCTACTATTTTCTGATAAAATAATGGGGGATAGATGTCCCGAAACTTTCCGTAATCTTGAGAAGTCTTTCCCCAGTCGAACGCGTTGCCGCTGTCAATATTCTGCCGCTGCATAAAACGCACTCCTTTCCGCACGCTGATAAAAACAAAACCCACCTAAAGTAAAACCTTAGGTGGGTTGGTACGCCTGATGCGATTCGAACGCACGACCTTCAGAGTCGGAGTCTGACACTCTATCCAGCTGAGCTACAGGCGCATATCGGAAAAACATCATCAGAATCGTATCTGTCTTGTCTGACGACTTATTTATTATAGCACATTCTCAGGATAAATGCAAGAGGTTCTGCGGAAATATCCGAGATGTTCACAGAAAATTTTCAGAGAATCTGGAAACGCAGTGATCCCTTACCAGTCTGTCAGCAGCTGCCAAAGCAGTACCGCACCATTTCCGGCAGTGTCCGGCAGTGCTGCCAGCCAGAGCCACTGAGAATCCAACCGCGGCAGTTCCCAACGATACTCCTGTGCCGCAAGGCAAAGTGATGCCGTCTGGTTCGGCTGTATGGTCAATTGTGCCATAGCGGCGGGAGTATGGGTCATACGGTTTTGTGAACGTGTCTGCACAGTCAGATATGCCCAGAAAAACCCGCAGAGCAATCCGTAAAGACACAGCCCTTGCAAAAGCCGCCTCCAACGGCGGCGATGAGTTTGTTTCATGTTGCTTTTATTCCTTTTTCAATTTCAAAAGTGTTTGAGCCAGAGCCTTTCCCACCAGTTCACCGGCATACTGTGCCTGCTCCAGTGTGTTTCCGTGAGTGCCGATTTCCAGCAGCAGACTGCCCGTAGTCAGATCCTGATTATAGTGCCGGTAATCAAACAGAATTGGTCTGGTCAGTCCTGCATACATGCCCTCCATATTTTCCTGTAACCGACAGGCAAAGTGATAATTCTGCATGTAGTTCGGCATGTTCATCGTACCGTCATCACACCCCGAAATAATCATCACTTGTGCAGATTCTTTGCCGTTGATTTCCACAACCGGCTGTATCAGCGTGTTATCCTTTTGAATTGCGTCCCGATGAATGTCCAGCACCACCCGAATAGACGGATACTGCTGTAAAATCTGCCTGACTGTTTCAGCACTGCGGTCATAGGAACCATTGTAAGAAGGGTAGTCGTGAATGGTCGCATTGTGGATCACGCCAATGCCGGCAGCCTCCAGCTGTGCAGTAATAGCATCTCCAACCGACACCATATTATACGCCGGATCTGTTGTCCGATAGTTGAACGCCGGATCAAAATTTTGCCGCACATACGGTTCAAAAGATTCTGTCGTGTGCGTATGCATAATCAACACCTGCGGTTCGCCGTTGGTTTCGATCGTGAATGCCGGTGCTGCCGTACTCTCTGCAATCAGCGTATTGTTGGGAATACTGGTTTTGTTCTGTACCTGCCCCGCGGAAAACAAACTGAAAAACCGTGTGCCGGAATACGTGCCATAACTGGTACGCTGCACACTGGTGTCTGAACTAAGATTCCAGCTTTCCGGATACGGCTTTTCACCGGCATCTGCGGAGGCTTTTTGTTCCGGCAGTTTCGCCGGAATTTCTGCTGCTACTGGTGCGGTTTCTTCCTCCCAGCCATAGCCGTCGGAAACCACATTCCATGAAACAGACTGTGCAGCACCCTCTTTTTCGGCATAGGCATGTGCGGCAGACTTATTTTGTGCATCATTATCTTTTTGCAGAACCGCAGCAGTCGGCAGAATCACCATTGCCGCCAGAAAGCAAGTCAGCGTCCACCGCCTTTTATGAAACCGTCTGTGCATAATGAAAGACCTCCCTATTTTTCGTCCGGCAGAATCTGCCTCATAATTTCCGCAGTACTGCAATTTCCAAATCGGTTGTAACGGTTGATGCCATATAGACACGCTGGATTTCTGGTAATGAAGTTCGGCTTTTCCAGACAAGTCAACGTAATCTGAAAGCCCAGTTCTTCCAGCACCGGTTTACTCTCCGGACAGACAAATCCATAGGGATAGGCAAACACTGTAGGCTGTATGTGTAGATTTTCCTGAAATTCCGTTTGCAGCATGGAAAGATCTGTATACAGTGCTTCGTGATAGGCTTCCTCCGTTTCCTGTTCCATTTTGGCACAGCCCCTGCGGGTGCCGTTTTCATGCATGTCATAGGTGTGACTTCCGAGAGTGATCCGTCCGGAATTTTCTAACTGCTGCATATCTTCCCACGTCAGATAGGAATATATATCGTTGTGAGGAGCGTCCGGAGCATAGACATCTGCAAAACTGCCCACAACGGAAATCACCGCACACATATCATACTTTTCCAACAACGGCAGTACCAGACTAAGGTTGTTATATAAGCCGTCGTCAAATGTCAGCAGCACCGACTTCTCCGGCAAGTCACCAGTACCCTCTGTATAGGCGATCAATTCTTCCGGAGATACTGCTGTGTAGTGATGCTCCTGTAAATATTGCAGATCGGATTCCAGCGTTTCCGGAGAAATGCAATACTGGGTTTCCGGCACTGGTGCAATGCTGTGGTACATCAGCACCGGCAGGGAAACACCGCCGGCACTGTCCACCGCCGCAAAGTGTTGTCTGCCTGCCCGCGTCAGGAGAATTGCCGCAAGCACCAGTGCCATATCAAAGGCAATATATCGAAGCAGTTTTCGCAAATTCCAGCTGTGGTACATAGTTCTTCCCTCCATTTTCCGATTTCATGCAGTACCGGCATGTGTTCATGTGCAATACATAATCGTGTGGTATACTATATGAAGGGTTTTTCCCAAAAATAACAGAGAGAGGTTTTTTCATGGTACAAATGATTGCACTGGACTTGGACGGCACACTGCTCCAGCCGGACAGCACCCTGTCTGCTGTCGCGGAAGATGCTCTGACAAAGGCAATTTCGCAGGGCATCTGCATTGTTGTAGCGAGTGGGCGTGCCTTTACAGCACTGCCGGAAAAAATCCGTCATTTTGCTGGCATTCGTTATGCCGTCACATCCAACGGAGCAGCGGTTTCCGAATTGCCTGCCGGAAAACTGCTGTGTGCATGGACATTGCCGGAGCAGGCAGTTCTGGATCTGCTGAAAATGCAGCAAGCGGCAGGAACTTTTCTGATAGAAGCCGGCATAGGCGGACAGATGTACGCACCGGAAGAATATCTGAACAATCCGGAAAAGTACCGGCAGGCGGCACCGCTGCAAGCATATTTAAAACGAACACGAAAACCAGTAGCCGATATGACAGCGTTTTTGCTGGAATATCAACATGAAATAGACTGCATCGATTTGATTTGTCCGGAATGTGCAGAAAAAGACCGGCTTCGTGTACAGGTGCAACAGGAAATCGCTGATATTTACGTAACATCTTCCACACCGGAATTGGTGGAAATCGCCCATGCAGGAGCAGGGAAAGCCAATGGGCTGCGGTTTCTGTCAGAACAAACCGGCATACCGGCAGAAAATATTCTGGCATTTGGCAATGCGGACAATGATGCAGAAATGCTCGCCTATGCCGGAATCGGTGTCGCAGTGGCAAACGCTTCCGATGCCTGCAAACAAGCAGCAGACCGAATCACCTTATCGCACACAGAAGACGGCGTTGCAAAGACAATTCTGGAATATTTGCATTGATTTTTGCAAGGAAAAGATTGACTTTTTGCCAGGATTCTTTTATAATAGAAGAAATGCTGTATGAAGCGGTTAAGAAAACAGCTCTTTCCAGCAATTCCGTATATATACCGGCAATACCGCACAAAGAGCGTCTGGCGACTTTGTACGGTATTGCCTACCATATTTTGTGGAAAGGAATCTCGAAACCGACTACAAACAAATCGGTTCGAAGAAAGAAGGTTGAAAATTTCTATGGAACAAAAACATCGAACATCCGTCACGCTTTCAACATCACCACGAAAGCTGACATTGCCAGGGAAAATACTGGCAGTCTGCCTGTGTATTCTCCCGTTTTTCACAAGGTCACTGACGGTAGAAATCCCACAGGCAGTGCGGTCTGCCTATTTTCTGGGAGACGGCGGCTACAGCGATTTCGAACAGCTTTTTCGGGAATTTTTCCTGCTGGGAATCGCGGCTGCCGGCGTGATCTGGTTTTTCTATGAGCAAATTGCACTCCGCCCAAAGCGAAAATTGCCAATGATCCGTCTTACGGCAGTGGTATTTATTCTGCTGGGGCTCTATTTGTTGTTGGGCTTGCTGTCCACTATTACATCAGAGTATGCAACAGAATCGTGGCTGGGCATCTACATGTTGTACGAGGGTTATCTGGCACTGGTAGGTTACGTAGTCGTGTTTGCGGCGGCATGGTACTGGATCGACCGAAAAGAAGTTTTGGACTTTGTAAAAAGCTGTCTGACTGTACTTTCTATTGTACTGGGCGTATTGGCATTGCTGGAACGCTCCGGCATTTGCTATTACAATAGTGCAATCGTGCAATTTCTGGGCGGCTTGCAGGGAACAGTCGGCGTTGGCGATGCTGTATCACTGACATTTGGCAATGCGGACTATCTCGGCATGTACTGTGCAATGCTTTTACCGGTAGTAGTTTCGCTGATTACCCGCGAGGGAACTACCAAACGTTTACTGGTACAGATTCTGGCAGCGGTTCTGCTGGCAACGGCACTGTTGCTCTCCAAGGTCATGAATGCGATTCTGCTGGGCTTTGGACTGACAGTTGTCTTTCTGCTGATCTGGGCATTCCACACCAATTGGAAGCCGATAGTCAAAGGCTGCCTTTGCGGTGTTACTGCCGCCGCAGTGGTTTTTGGCAGTGTAGGATTCCTGTGGAGCCGGAGCGGTGACACTTTGTCAGAAAAATTCCGGCACACCATGATCGGCATGGCACAGGAGGAAACCTTCCGGATTCTATCTATCGATTTGAATGGAAACACCGTTTCCATAAAAAATGCGAACACCACATTCAGTGTGGCTACTGCGGGAAACAATCTGACACCGCAGGAACTGACATTCACCTGCAACGGCACAGAAGTCATCCCGCAAATCGATGCAGACGGCATGACTTGTTCCTTTGCCGAGCCGGAATTGAAACACTGTCAGGTGCAGGTGCAGTTTGACCGACTGGATTTTCTGATGGGCTATGCCACGCCGCTGGAAGTGGTACGGCAAGACGGCAGCTGGCTTGCACTGGGCGTAGGACAAACGCCGCTGACAGAGGTACCGGAAGTAAGCAGTTCAAAATCTCTTCAGCAGTGCTATCCCTATCTGAACGGGCGAGTATTTGTCTGGGCAAACACCATTTCTGCACTACGGGACTGCTGGATTCTGGGACACGGTCCTGCCACCACAATTTTCTATCTGAATCAGTATGACTTGCCGGCACTGCTGAACATCTTCGGCGTGTACGCCTTGTACAACAAACCGCATAACTGGTATCTGCAAGTGGCACAGGATACCGGAATTCCGTCTATGCTGCTGATTCTGGGTGTACTGGTGCTGTTCTTTGTATGCGGTTTCCGGAAGTGTTTCGGAAAACAGGAAAAATGGGACGCATTCCGCACCGGACTGCTGCTCTCAGTGTTATCTTATGCGTTAATGGCATTTTTCAATGATAGCCTGATTTACCATGCTCCAATGTTCTGGTTCCTGCTGGGAATCGGTTGGCGGCAAATGACTGTCGGTACAGAAGAATAAAACGCCTTTTCTCAAACATAAAAAATCCCGCTGTGCAGACAATCAGCACAGCTGGATTTTCAATATTTCTTTTTATAAAAACTGATATTACAGAGTAGAAACCGAGAGGCTGTCTTTCGGATCGGGAGAAACACCGTTGTCGGTGTACAACTCATAAGAAGCATCAGCATATCCCAGCAGCCGGAGCGTGCTCAAATCGGTCTTTGCTGTGCTCTCAGCCGGCTCTACAAACGGAATTGCTTTCTGGTTCCGGATAAAGAACACCAGTTCGTCCAGAGCCACCGGCACATAATGATGCCCCTTCGGCAAAATCTCTGTTTCGTAGTTGTCGTAAGACTTCATACGTACCAGCATCATTTCTTCCGGCAGGTAAACATACCGTCCCTGTGCGTTCTGCTTGTAAATCGGAGCGATCATCAGTTCATTGCCGAGGAAAAGCTGATCCTCCACCTGTGCTGCTTCAGCATCTTTCGAAAAATCAAAAGCAAGGGGTCTGAACATCATTTCGTCGTGCAAAGCCGCTTTCAGGAATTCGCTGTAGAGATACGGAATCAGACTATAGCGAATCTTGACCATTTCTCCGGCAGCAGCAACATTGTTAAAACGATAGAGTTCCTGTTCACGGGTGCCGTCTGCAGCATGATTGCGGAACAGCGGTGTAAACAGAGAATACTGAAGCCAGCGGAGCATCAGATCTTCGGTAGTATCGCAGCCAAATCCGCCAGTGTCACAGCCAGTAAAGAGGAAGCCAGCCATATTCAGTGCCGGCAGCTGCTGCATAGACTGGAGAATATGGGACCACCAAGACTTGTTGTCACCCTGCCAGATGCCGCCGTAACGATGTGCACCAATATAAGAAGAACGAGAGAAGAACAGCGTCCGCTTTTCAGGGCAGATCTCCTGCAATGCCTCAAAGGCAGAACGAGTCATATTCATGCCATACAGGTTGTGTACTTCACTGTGCTTCACCATTTTGCCGTCTACATTGTGATAGAACTTGTCATAGTCACCGATATTGCCGTTCAGTCCTGCCACCATGCCGGTAAATGCAAAGTATTCCTGAATGCCCATGTTGCCGGAAGTCAGTTTTTTAATCTCTGCACAAGTGTCTGCCAGACGATCTTCGGTATAGAAAATTGCCGGTTCGTTCATATCATTCCAGAAACCGTCAATACCCTGTTCTGTCAGAACGGCGTATTTCTTACCGAACCACTTACGGGCATCGGGCTGCAGGAAGTCCGGAAAATGCACCCGACCAGGCCATACAGCACCGACAAAATCGCCGCCCTCTGCATTCTTACAGAAGTAGTTGTTCTGTACGCCCTCCTCGTAAACATCATAGTCTTTTTCAATTTTTACACCGGCATCGATAATCGGAACCAGATGAATACCCTGCTGCTTCATGTCTTCCGCAAGAGCTTTCAGATTCGGAAAACGCTCAGTGTCCACGGTAAAATCCTTGTAGCGTTCCATATAGTCAATGTCCAGATAAATGCTGTCCAGCGGAATACCAGCAGCCTGATACCGCTTTGCGACCTCGCGAATGTCCTGCTCGGTCTTATAACCCCAACGGCTCTGACCGTAACCGAACGCCCAGAACGGGGGAATATAGCTTCTGCCGATGATTTTCCGGAACTGCTTGACAATGTCCTTTTCATTTTCACCAGTGATGATATAAACTACCAGATCATTCTTTGCCGCCTTGATCTGCATCAGGTCCCGCCGAGTATAGCCGATGTCAAATTCCATTTTTCCGGCATAGTCGAAGAATGCTCCGAATGTCACATCACCGCGAATGAGAATGAAGTTGTGAGAGCCATAAAGAGAACGAGTATCCTCATGGTGGTTGGGATTGTCATAGTTCCAGCTCACATACTGCCAGCCCCGCTTATTGATACCGCGAATCTGTTCGCCCAGACCGTATACAATATCATTTTCAGAAAGGGCATAGTTAAAAGTTCCCTGATTGTCAGTTTCCAGAAACGGCAGCTTGTCCTTTGCGGTTTCCATTTCTGTGACAACAGCATTGGTAGGGAACGGTGTTCCGAATACATACTTTTTGATCATAATGGCACTTCCTTTCAAATTATCTCTTGGGCAATACCGCACAAAGATTGTGCGACAGATGCGTCGTCAAATTTTTCGTCAGATGAAACAA
>OOCF01000381.1_pt1 | contig 21488 bp, 15 predicted proteins | sample 1671001 | NCBI WGS metagenome assembly OOCF01 (sample SAMN06348112, study PRJEB24527) | human gut metagenome | biome: human gut; feature: ankylosing spondylitis patient; material: feces | host: Homo sapiens | place: China | collected 2015-10
ATCCTCTGTTTTCCAACAGCAATATGCATCTGGCAACCCTGGGTGTTGCTGTATTTTTCATGTTATCCGGTGCCAGTCTCTCCTATACCGCGAAGGAGAACTTCAGCCTCGCAAAATATTATAAGAAAAGATTTCTGCGCATCCTGATTCCCTTTTATATTCTTTACATTGTTTATTTCCTGTTTCTCCTTTTCCAGAGCCATTCCGTCCACAATATTTTTCCTGAAGGAATTCCTGCGTGGAGAATTGTTTTTACTTTTCTTGGAATGGATTCCTGGGTCAGCATGCACGGGATCAGCACCTTTTCCCTTACCATCGGAGAATGGTTTCTGGGATGTCTTATTCTGTTGTATCTGATCTTTCCATTGCTTCGATTTTTTATGATAAAAAATGAAAAGTTCTTTTTTATCATCGCTACCGGGATTTATTTGATTGTTTTATTTCATTACGATTTCTCCGTCCCCATCCATATGAACTTCTTCCTGAAGGGCTACGAGTTCGTAATCGGTATGATGATTGGTTATTATCATGAAAAATTCAATCCTAAATGGATTTTCTTATCCCTGCCGGTGGTGATTTTCTTTGTTCTGTGCCCTTTTGCACTTCCCATCAGCACCGGTTTGAAAATAACGATACTGGCCGTTGCCTTCTGGATTTCCGCTGCATGCCTAGAACCGGTTCTCGAAAAAGGAAACGGCCGATTTCTCCGTACGATAAGTAACTACTCTTATGAAGTATTTCTGGTCCACCATATCATTATCTATTTTATCACTCCGAGGGCTATTCCCTATATGCGCGGTATGGTGGGTGTTTTAGGTTTGTTTCTCGTTGAATTGCTGCTGATGGCAGTGCTGGGATTTCTTTTGAAGTCCATCTCCGATCAATGCATTGCCGCTCTAACCAATCTTACTGCTGTTGAAAATAAACGTTAATCCCCTGCAGTAATCCTTCCGCCAGTTGATCCAGTATAGCATCGCTGTGATCGGAATATGCATTTCCCAGTTCCATATCCACGGAAGGGATCGTACTATAAGAAGTCTGGGTCAGGTCAATGCTCATGTTTCCTTTTCCATAGATCGTTACTCCCTGTCCCCGCAGCCCTTCCACCAGATCCGCTCCCAGAGCATCGTGCTGCTGCCAGTGGGATGCCACCGGTTCCATACTCTTCAGTACTTCCGGCACAGAGATGTAAAAGCATCCCTTGTCGTAATTCTTGCTGTCACCGCTGTCCCAGTGCAGTGCAATATGGCAGTCTGCCACGTTATTGCAGATCACGGTCCTGGCCACATTGTCCAACTGCACATCCTCTCCGTCCCTGAGCATCAGTACATCATAGCCAGAGGCCAACAGTTTGTCCCGCAGGATCTGTGCCATCTGCAAAGTAACCGTTCGCTCCGGTGTCCCGTCCTGAAATGTCATGCCTCCGGACACTGCCGCAGCTTCTGTAGCTCCCGCTGCCGTACTGCCTCCCGTAGTCTTGGCCGAACCGTCCGGATGGCACAACGTCTTTACTTTGGCCCCACCGGCGGTGCCATGTCCCGCATTCACTCCGATAATGATTCCCTTTCGTCCACACTCCTCCGGTGCCCGGTACAATACCGCCGCCCCGGTATTGATCTTCGAATGATCCGCATATTCCCAGTCCGGATCCAGAGTGATCTGTTGTAAGTCGGTATATTCCACCGGCTGGTTCTGTATAGCCTCCGGCTGACCGGCTACCGTTTCTGTCTGACTGCCTGCGGCCTCTGTCGGCATACCGCTTTGCGACACCGCAACCTCTCCCCCAGGAACTTTGTCGGTCCCCGAAGTCACCATTTCATGTCCTGCACTATTCGCCGCCCCTTGCGGCACAGACGTTTCCGCCAGCGTTTCTCTACCGAATTCCTCTGCGTTTTTCTCATTTTCTGTTGTCTCCGCGGATGCTACTACGCTCTCGGGAACCACAGGATCCACGTTTTCCATAGTTTCCACGCTCTCCGTCCCCTCAGTCCCTTTCTGTGCACCACAGGCTGTCATACTTACTGCAAGCGCCAGACCGGCCACTACCGCCGCTATCCCATATTGTTTTCTATGAAGCATTTCCTTATTACTCATTACTCCTCCGATATGAAAAGAACCACAGCTGTGGTTTCAGCTATGGTTCTTCTGTTCTCTCTATTACGATCTTGGGAAAACATCCTCCGATTAACCGCGCAGTTTGAAGTGCTCTAACAACTCGTTCAAAGTAGTAGCGGAAGCGGAAAGCTCCTCGCTGGTAGCGGAAGTCTCCTCTGCTGCTGCGGAGTTGGACTGGATAACATCGTTGATGTCCTCCACACCCTTCTTGATGTTGTTGACAGATACTGCCTGTCTATCGGATGCAGTACGGATATTAGCAACCTCCTGGATGATCTGATCCAGTTCGGTCATAACCTTCTGCATTGCTTCGTTGGTCTCCCTGGTAACCCTGTTACCCACTCCTACTTCGTTCATGGATTCTTCGATCAGCTTCTTAGACTCTACTGCGGAATTTGCACTCTCTTCTGCCAGCTGTCTGATCTGGTCAGCCACGACTGCGAAACCTCTTCCGGCTTCCCCTGCTCTTGCTGCCTCAATGGAAGCATTCAAAGACAGCAGATTGGTCTGGGATGCAATATTCTCGATATCTGCGATGATCTTCTCGATATTCTGGGTCGTGGTATCGATTTTCTTCATGGCATCTACCAGCTCATCCATCTTCTGCTGGCTGTTGGCTGCCTCGATACCTACCTGTTTTGCCTTATCGTGAACGATATCGGTAGACTTGGTGTTCTCCATTACCTGATTCGTTACTTCTTCTACGGTAGCCACCAGTTCTTCAACAGCTGCAGCCTGACTGGTAGCACCTTCTGCAATATCCTGTGCACTGACAGCCAGCTGATTGCTTCCGGCAGACACCTGTTCGGAAGATCCCTGAATACCGTGCATAGTCTCACTGACCTTGTTCACCATATCATCCAGTTCATCCAGTACATTGCGGAGCTGTCCTACATACGCATCGGGGCAGTTGCTATGTACATCAAAATTACCCTCAGCAAAATGCTCTACAATATCCTGCAGATCTGATACAACCTTTTTCAAAATACCGGCTGCGGTCTCAAAACTGTCGGATAAGCGTCCCAGCTCATCCTCGGACTCATAAGGAGTGCCGATCTCAAAGTCACCGGAAGCAATCTTCTCAGATGCCACTACCAGACTTTCAATAGGCTCTACCAACATTTTGGCAAGCATCTTTGACATAGCTGCATTAAATGCAATAGCTAATACAACTATGATCACAACAATTACGCTTCCCACATAGTTTTTTGACTGTATCAATCCCACAACTGACACCAGTGCCAGCACCACATATAAAACGTCCATAATGCGGAACACAAAAGAAAGCTTATTTTTAATCGGTTTCTCCCTTAGCATTTCTTCCAGTTTTTTCATTTGTTTCCTGCTCCTTCCGTTAATTAACCTACATACATTTTATTTTAATTTCCTCTGGTTGTTTCGTCAAGATTTCTCTGCTTAAAATTATGTAAAAATCATGTATGGGATGACTGGCTCATCTCCAGAAGCTTATCCCGCATTTCATTTTCGATCCGCTGTAAGTCTTCCTCTGCGCTCTGTCTTCTGGCACGGCCTTCCTCCTGGATCTTCATGACTTCATCCAGTGTGGTCATCAGTGTCTGGTTCGTGGTCTTGAGGGTCTCGATATCCACAATACCTCTCTCAGATTCCTTCGCTGTCTCCACGGATGCCACTTTCAGTGCTTCTGCATTTTTCTTCAACAGTTCATTGGTCATATCCGATACTGCACGCTGTGCCTTGGCTGCATCGGTGGCATGATCCAGACCGATGGCAATGACCATCTGGCTCTTCCACAGAGGGATCGTATTCACCAGTGTGGACTGGATCTTCTCGGACATAGCGATATCATTGGACTGGATCAGTCGGATCTGGGGTGCCATCTGCAGAGAAATGGCTCTGGTAAGTTCCAGATCATAGATCTTCTTCTCGAATCTCTCACACATTGCTGCAAAATCCTCCGGCAGTCCGCTCTTCTGTGCTTTTTCCAGAAGTTCCGGCAGTTCCACGTTTTTCGCCTGTGTCAGTTTCTTTTTACCTGCCAGAATGTACATGGACAGTTCTTTAAAATAATTCAGATTCAGCTGATACAGCTTGTCCAGTACCGCCACATCTTTTAGCAGCACCACCTGATGATTTCCCATGGCATCACAGATCTTGCTGATGTTCACTTCCGCTTTATCATACTTTGCTTTCAGATTATTCAGCTTATCCCCGCTCTTTTTAAACAAGCCGAAGAATCCCTTGTCTTCCTCTGTATCAAAATCCCTGAGCTGTGCCACTACATCCGTCAACAGCTGTCCAACCTCGCCCATATCCTTGGTCCGGACATTGCTAAGTGCTGTCTCAGAGAAATCTGCGATCTTTTTCTGACTCCCCGCACCGTACTGCAATACCGCCTGGGTATTGGTCAGATCGATCTGTCCCGCAAAATCATCTACCATTTTCTGTTCTTCCGGTGTCAGTTCCATCTCCGGAACAGCCTGCTCCTCTACCAGTTCCTCCGGCTTCTTCTCCACGATCTCTGCCTTTGCCTCCGCAAAGGGATCCAGTGTAAGGGTAGGTGCCTCTTTTGTTGCTGCATCCAGATCCATATTCATACTTATAACCCCGCCTTTCCATACTCTCTCATGATTTTTTATTTACCATCAGCATTACTTTCCTGCTGTCATACATTTTTTTCTCTTACAAAATCCGATTCTGTCAGCCCTTCCTTAGCCAACATCGTCTGCAATACCTGTGCATCCGCTGACGCATCAAAGGCTGCATCCCGGAACAGATTGTTCAGCAATGTAACGAATGCCTGATTGATCATATCCAGTGTCTTTTCGATCTCTTTTTTAGCATCGAGAATATCTTCTCCCGGGCTGCTGATCTCGTCAAATTCCGCATACTGCTCCACCAGTTTCAACATAGTAGGCAGGTAATAATCCATCAGTTTATGCATCCGGTGCATCTGCTCCGGATGCTCCTGCACTCGGTCAAAGATCTCCTTCAACAGATTTTCCAGCCGGTACAGCTTCTCAGAGATAGCTTCTCCTTCGATCCTGTCATTCAGATCCCGCAGATGACGGATGTATTCCATTCCTTCTGCCACAATACTGTGCAGTTCCTGCTCTCTGCGGTTCTGATCCGTATCCTGTGTATCGGTGCCCGCTGTATTCTGTTCCTTCTCCTGCTCACTGATCTTCTTCTGCTCCAGATAGGCTTTCTCCGTCTCCAGATACTGACGGTAGATCACATTATTGAGCATAAAGCAGGTCTCTTTATCATCCAGATGTCCGTCCGGAAACATTCCGGCTTTTAACATCTTACGAAGATCCCTTCTGACATAGCGGACACTTTTTCCGGTATAGCGGGCCATTTCGTTGATCACACCATACATTTTGGTGCCGCACAGTTCCAGATATTTCTCCGCGCGTTTTAATCTTCTACGCTGTCCGTTGCCATAAGAGATCATCTCTAAAAATACCAGAGACAATACCCCCGGAAGGATCGCCGCACTCAGAGATGCTGCCTGAAAAGCTGCCAGTAACAGCTGTACCAGAAGTCCCAGTCCGCTGAACCCCAGTCCGATCCCGCCGAACACAGTGCACAATGTTCCGGACACGTTTCCCTTCTTTTCCATTTTGACCAGAGAAGTCATTTCTGCCGCAGTAGCTTTTCTGGGTGTCACCGGCTGTGCCTGATTCCGTGCACGGTTCTGCTCTGCCTGAACCTTCCGTTGTTCTTCCCACTGCTTTTCCCGCTCTCTGCGCTGCCGGTGCCATTCTTCGTTCTGCCTGCGGCGCTCCTCCTGCTGTTTTTCCCGCTGCTTCCGTTCTGCCTGGATCTCTGTCTCAGTCTTGACTTCCTCCCGCCTTTTATCCTGCCAGCTGCGCTGGGAATTCCACACCTTTTTTTCCGTGGCTTCCCTGGACAGATTTGCCTGGAAATCCGCCTCCCGCAAGGCATCGTTGACCGTATCCGTCACCAGCGTGTTCAACGCATGAAAATCTCCGGTCTTCATCGCTTCCGCAATGGTCTCTTTGAATTTTTCCCCTAGATTATTCTGCACTTCACTCATAATTAATATTTTCTCTGATTTTTCAGTTCATCATAGAGCAGACAGTAGTTCTCATAACGTATCTGCGGGATCTCTCCCTCTGCCACAGCAGCCTTGATACCGCATACCGGCTCAGAGATATGGGAGCAGCCTCCGAATCTGCAATATTTTTCAAAAGGGGCAAACTCCGGATAAAATTCCGCCAACTGCTCCTTCTCCAACCGAAACAACCCCAGAGAGCTAAATCCCGGGGTATCCAGAATATACGTATCCTGTGCAATGGAGATCAGTTCGGAGTGCCTGGTAGTATGCTTTCCCCGCTCGATCTTCTCACTGATGGAGCCGGTCTCCATCACTGTGCCGGACTGCAGGCAGTTTACCAGAGAGGATTTACCGACACCGCTGGGACCCGCCACCGTAGTGGTCTTGCCACGAAGCAGCTCCTGAATGGTATCTATCCCTTCTTGTCTGGCTGCGCTGACCGTGATCGTACGGAATCCCGCCTGTTCGTAAATGGCACGATAATCTTCCTTTTTGCCTTCCTCGTCAATATCCTGCTTGTTAAAACAGATAATGCAGGGAATGTCCTGCTGCTGCATCATGACCAGGAAACGATCCAGCAGATTAAAATTCGGCTGTGGCTTCGTGATGGCAAAAATCACCAGCGCCTGATCCACATTAGCTACCGCCGGACGAATCAGTTCACTGTGTCTGGGAAGCAATTCCCTGATATTTCCTTTTTTCTGTGCCTCATCCAGGACATCCATCTCCACGTCATCCCCGACCAGGGGTTTTCTGTGATCCTTGCGAAAGACTCCTTTTGCCTTGCATTCGTACACCGTGCCCATTGTATGGCCATCGTCCGCTACATGGACGTAATAGAACCCGGCGATTCCTTTTATAATCTTGCCCTTCATAGCTTCCCGCCTTTGATCTTATTCCTTTACGAACTCAACTCTTCTGGTAAAGGAACGGTCTTCTGTCGTTCCGGGAACCGTCACCTGCTCCCCGGTATCCGGGTTCGTTGTGGTGGTCGGTTCGCTTGTCACCTGATACGTCATGGTGAGCGTACCACCGGAGGCAGTCATACCGTTGAAATTGGTAGCTACCGGGAAAGTGCTGGTCTTGGTATCCAGCAGTACGTTATTGTCATCCGTCACCAGTTTGATGCTGACTTCCATTCCCGATACATAGCCGGGTGCTTCCGAAGTCGTCGGTGCCGCAATGCTGACATTACACTTGTAAGTCACCTTCTGAGCTCCCTGACTGACCTTGATATCAATGGAAGTTCCCTGATCCACATAGGAGCCATGGGAATAGCTCTGGTAACAGATCATGCCTTCTCCCACTTCGTCACTGTAGATATAGGTCACACTGCCTACGGTCAGTCCTGCCTCGATGGCTTCTACCGTGCCGTCCTGCTCGGACAGACCGATCAGATTCGGCACACGGATCTTGGTATCTTCCTTACCCAGACTTACTGTCACAGTGATCACACTGCCCTTTGGTGCTTTGTTGCCCTCGGAGGGGGTCTGGGAAATCACCCGACCGGACTCTACCGTATCGGAATAGTTCTCTGTCTTGTTGACCAGGAATCCCTTGCTTACCAGCTGTGTATTGGCTTCATCAAAAGTAAGATTCACCACATTGGGTACTTCCACACCCTGAGTTCCTGCACTGGCTTTCAGGGTTACCTTGCTGCCCTTATCGATCTGTGCTCCCACGCTGACATCTGTATTGATAACAATACCTTCCGCTACCGTGTCGGACTCCTCATAAGTCACCTCTGTGAGGATTCCCAGACTGGTCAGGGTGCTCTTTGCATCTTCTACCTTCATGCCCGTTACATACGGCATGGAGACCTTTTCCACTTCTGTGGCATCCGTCTCTTCGGTCGTAATGATCGGTCCTGCATCAGAGTCACTGCTTCCTCCATTTTTGCCGCCGAAGATCTTCACTGCCAGAACGATCAGGATAATACAGATCACCACACCGGCTACAATTGCCAGGATTGTGGTCACACGCTCCATCTTGGGGTCGTAGTCGTAATTATCTTCGTCTTCGCCATCTTCTTCGTTTTCATACATGGCTTCCGTATCGGAACGCAGACGCATGGTCTCGTCATGATCCGGTTCTTCGTATTCCCGGCTGCCCTGATAAGGAACCTTACGTTTGATCTGCGCCATATCCTCATCGGAGATCATCCGGGTACCACCTTCCATATCCGGATCGGTGTTCACCACGAAATCTTCCTCCGGATTGATCAGGGACTGTTTCAGATCTGCGATCAGTTCTGCCATATTCTGGTATCTGCGGTCCGGAGACTTCTGACAACATTTCAGTACAATACTGGCTACGCTGGAAGGGATCTCCGGTACGAACTCCTTCGGAGACGGCATCTCTTCCTGAATATGCTTGATGGCAATGGCAACCGTAGTCTCCCCGTTGAATGGCACTCTTCCCGTCAGCATCTCAAACATGGTGATGCCCAGCGAATAGATATCACTCTTTTCATCACTGTACCCACCTCTGGCCTGCTCTGGAGAAGTATAATGTACACTTCCCATGACATTAGAAGTGATGGTATTACTGGTAGCTGCCTTGGCAATACCGAAGTCTGTCACCTTGACTTTGCCGTCCTTGGAGATAATAATATTCTGCGGCTTGATATCCCGATGGATAATATGATTATTATGTGCAGCCTCAATACCCATGCTTACCTGGATGGCGATACTTACCGCTTCCTTGTAAGACAGTCTGGCCTTCTTCTCAATGTACTTTTTGAGGGTAATACCCTCTACCAGTTCCATGACGATATAATAGATTCCGTTCTCTTCCCCGACATCATAGACATTGACAATATTGGGGTGCATCAGTCCTGCTGCCGCCTGTGCCTCGATCCGGAATTTGGATACAAAATTAGCATTTTCGCTGAATTCCTGCTTCAATACCTTGATCGCCACATAGCGATTCAGCTTGTGACATTTTGCTTTATAGACATCTGACATACCGCCGGTTCCGATTTTTTCCAGGATCTCATAGCGATCGCCGATCATCATTCCTATTTTGATCATACTTGCTCTCCATTTCCAAAAAAGCTGGGTAATTTACGCGCACGGCTCGATCAGTATCACACTGATATTGTCTCTGCCGCCGTTGGCATTGGCCGCCTCCACCAGGCTCTCTGCCTTCTCCACAAGGTCTCTGGCTCCGCTGATAATCATGCGGATTTCCTCGTCTTCCAGCATATTTGTCAGACCATCCGAGCACATAAGGACGATCTCACCCTCCTGTAATTCCACGGTAAAGAAATCCGGCTCCACTTTGTCTTCCGCCCCTACCGCTCTGGTAATAATATTTTTATCCGGATGGTTCCTTGCATCGGCACGATCCAGTTCTCCGATCCGTACCATTTCTTCTACATACGAATGATCTCTTGTGATCTGGCGGATCTTGCTGCCCACCACATAGAGTCTGCTGTCTCCTACATTGGCCACCTGTAAGAATCTGCCCATGCAGGATGCCACCACAACCGTAGTCCCCATTCCTTCCAGCTTTTCATCCTCGCTGGCTCTCTTGCGGATCACATCATTGGCTTCCTCAATGGCTTTGCGGAAGATCAGGGTGGGATTCTTCTCAAAAGAATTCTCCATCTCGGCAAGCATGGTCTCTACCGTTACCTTGGACGCATAGTCTCCTGCATTGTGACCACCCATACCATCTGCCACGATAAATACATTCGGCAGATTTCCCACCGGTTTTTCAGAGGTATAGATATAGTCCTGATTTACTTTTCTTTTCCTTCCGATATCGGTTATGGAAAACGTCTTAAGCACGTCAAACTTCCTCCTGTGAGAGTTCCCCCGGGTTCTTCGCCTCCTGCGTATGACGGCGTCTTAACTGTCCGCAAGCTCCGTCAATATCCCGGCCCATCTCCCTTCTAATTGTAACATGTATCATCTTACTTTCAAGTTTATTTTTAAATGCCTGAATGTGCTTCGTATCCGACTGCACATAATCCCGCTCTTTAATGGGGTTGACCGGGATGAGGTTGATATGGCAGCACAACGGCTTCGCCAGGGCGATCAGTTCCCTGGCATCCTCTTCCGTATCATTCACACCACCCACCAGACTGTATTCGAAAGTGATCCTTCGTCCGGTCTGTTCGAAATAATACTGACAGACTTCCATCAACTCTTTGATAGAATACCGGTTGGCAATGGGCATCAGTTTTCTTCGTTTTTCATCGGTGGTGGCATGCAAGGACAATGCCAGTGTGATCTGCAGCTTTTCATCCGCCAGCTGCCGCATTCTGGGCACGATTCCACAGGTGGACACCGTGACATTTCTCTGGCTGATGTTCAGACCGTTCTCATCGGTCAGAAGATGCAGAAATTTCAAAATATTGTTATAATTATCCATCGGTTCCCCAGTGCCCATGACTACCACATTGGAGACCCGCTCCCCCGTCAGTCTTGTGATGGCGTAAATCTGATCCAGCATCTCGGAAGGAGTCAGATTCCGTTCCAGTCCGTCCAGAGTGGAAGCACAGAATTTACAGCCCATGCGGCATCCCACCTGTGAAGAAATGCACACACTGTTGCCGTGCTTATACTGCATCCAGACACTTTCCACCACATTGCCATCAGATAATTCAAACAGGAATTTTTTCGTTCCGTCGATCTTGGACTCCTGTATTCTGACAGGGTTTACACAGGTGTATTCATATTTTTCCTTACATTGCTCCCTGAATTTTGCGGAGAGGTTGGTCATTTCATCAAAGCTCCTGACCAGCTTCACATGCATCCATTCATACATCTGCTTTGCCCGGAAGGCCTTCTCTCCCATGCTCTCCAGTTCTGTCTTCAATTCTTCCAGATTCAGGGATTTGATATCTTTTTTCGTATCCATTTTTCGTTCTCTTACTTCTTATCTCTCACGCTTTTCTGCGCAGTCTTGCATAATAGAATCCGTCGGTCTCATCCGTTCCCGGCAGAAGCTGTCTCTCTTCTTCCAGTACAAACGGGAAATTCTCTGTGATCCAGACTGCCATCTCCTGATTTTCCCCGCGGTGGATCGTGCAGGTACTGTAGAGCAGTACACCGTGCGGCTTCACATACTGCCATCCGGCTGCCACAATCTGCCTTTGCAGTTCTGTGATGGATTGCAGGCTTTCCGGTGTGGCATGATATTTGATATCTCTCTTTTTTCCCATAACACCAAGACCAGAGCAGGGGACATCCATCAGCACCACGTCCGCATATTTTTCCTTCTCCGGATCATGCACCGTGGCATCATACACCTGAACTTCCACATTCCTACGGTTCATGCGCTCCAGATTCTCCCGGATCAGGGCCGTCTTGTATTCCGATACATCACGGGACACGATGTGGCCTGCTTCCCCTGCAAATTCCGCCGCCAGGATCGTCTTGCCACCCGGAGCCGCACACAGATCCATGACCGTATTACCTGGGCATATACCTGCCGCTTCCACTGCAAGTGCGGAGCTGGCATCCTGCACGGTAAATTTGCCTTCCGCAAAGCCCGGAAGTTCACTTACATTTTCCAGATTCTGTGCCAGATACACATAAGGAAGTTCCCTGCTTTGTTGCAGTCGTACACCGGTTTTCTCAATTTTCTCCGCCAGTGACTCTCTCTCCGATTCGGTCAGTTCCGTGGAGAACCGCAGGGATACCGGATGAATGGAAAGGAGTCCTTTTAAAAGTGTTTCCGTTCCTTCTCTGCCATATGCAGGCAGCCACAGATTCACGATCCATTCCGGCATGGAATATTTTATGCTCAGATATTTCACCGTATCCTTGGGATCCGGCAACGGCATCTGTTCCTTGCTGCGGGAAATATTACGCAGCACCGCATTGACGAAGCCTTTCAGGGTACGGAAGCCTCTTTTGGCCGCCAGTTTGCAGGCCTCATTGCACACCGCACTGTCGGGAACTGCGTCCATATACAGGATCTGATAAGTACTCATGCGAAGAAGACAGCGGATCAGAGGCTTCATCTTCCTGACCGGAACAGAAGAAAACCCATCCAGATAATAGTCCAGCTCCAGCTGTCTCTCTATCGTACCTTCCGTGACTCTTTTAATAAACGCTTTCTCTCTGGGATCCAGATAATCGTATTTATCCAGAACCGCTTTCATCAATTTATGGGAAAAATCCTGCCCCTTTTCCAGACTGAGCAGGATCTCCACTATAATTTCTCTTGTATCGGTCGTTGCATGATCACTCAAGATTAGTCTCTCCTTCTGCGATTGCCGCCGTACAGCAGGATCAGTCTGAACAGCTGTAATGCGGAGGAGGCCGCTCCTGCCACATAGGTCAGAGCCGCTGCCGTCAGCACCTTTTTGCCGCCGCTTACTTCTTCACTGCCTAATAACCCGTATTCTTCCACCTTCACGATAGCTCTGTGGGAAGCATTGAATTCCACAGGCAGTGTCACCAGTTGGAAAATAACGGTCAGGGCAAATGCCCAGATACCAAGCTGGATCAATGTCTGGTTCCAGCTGAGCAGTACTCCTAAAAAGATCAGAGGAATGCTTAAATTGCTTCCGATATTCACCACCGGCACCAGTGCAGCACGAATGCTCATGGGAGCATAGCCATGGGCATGCTGAATGGCATGTCCGCACTCATGGGCTGCAACACTGACCGCAGTCACCGAGGTTCCGTTAAAGTTGTTGTAAGACAGTCGCACCGTATCCGTCCGGGGATCGTAATGATCACCGTCATCGGAGTTCAGGCACTCGATCTGTACATTGTATAAGCCTTCTCTGTTGAGAATGTTGCGGGCCGCTTCCGCTCCCGTCAATCCTCTCATATTCCGGACTTTGCTGTATTTGCGCATGGTGGAATTCACCAGTGCGCTGGCACCCAGACACAATACCAGTCCGACCAGTACCAGAAAATAAGTAGGATCCCAATAATAACCATATCCGTAATAGCCACCGTACATACGAAAGTCTCCTTTCTGTCAACACCGCTTACCCAATCGTTGCTTTTCGTTTCGTCGTATCCTAACGCTCTCCCAGAAGCTCTCCCGGCTGTACCTTTACCCCCAGCAGGAAATCGTGAGTTGTCATACGCTTTTTACCTTCCAGCTGCAGTTCCATCACCTTTAAGGAGCCTTCCGATGCAGCCACTTCAAAGGAATCCTTATTCACCGTAAGGATCGTGCCCGGTGCTTCCTTATGCGCAGTTGCCATAGGAATGGCTTTCCAGATTTTCAGCTGTTTTCCATGATAATGCGTATATGCACTGGGCCAGGGAGTCAGTCCACGGATCAAACGATCCAGTTCTGCCGCTGTTTTCGTAAAGTCCAGTTTTCCCATCTCTTTGGTGATCAGGGCCGCGTAGCAGGTCTTGGTATCATCCTGCTTTTCCGGTACCAGTTTGCCTGCCTCCAGCAGAGGCAGTGCCTCGGTGATTGCTTCCCCGCCCAGCACCATCAGCTTGTCATGCAAAGTTTCGAAAGTGTCCTCCGAAGTAATGGGGATTTTCTTCCGGTACAACATATCGCCGGTGTCCAGTCCCGCATTCATCTGCATGATGGTCACACCAGTCTCGGCCTCTCCGTCGATGATCACTCTCTGGATAGGAGATGCCCCGCGGTATTTCGGAAGGAGGGATGCATGGATGTTCAGACATCCGTATTTCGGCAGATCCAGAATCTCCTGAGACAGGATCTGTCCGAACGCCGCCACGATATAAATATCTGCTGGATATTTTTTCAGTTCCTCAATGGCTTCCGGTGTCTTGATCCGACGGGGCTGGAATACAGGAATGCCATGTTTTACCGCACATTCCTTCACGGGAGGAAACTGTAATTCTTTGCTTCTGCCCTTTGGCTTGTCCGGCTGGGTCACCACTGCGGTGATCTCATGGCCCTGTGTGATCAGTGCCTCCAGCGCTCCCACGGCAAAATCGGGAGTTCCCATAAATACGATCTGCATAGTCTGTCTCCTTTCCGGAAAGCTTACTCTTCTTCCTCATCCTCGTAGGTCATATCCTGCAGCGGTCCTTCCGCCTTTTCCACATAGAGATGACCGTCCAGATGATCCAGTTCGTGGCAGATGGCTCTGGCCAGCAATTCTGTTCCTTCTACTTCGATGGGCTTCATATTCACATCCAGTGCTACCGCTTTCACATAATTAGGTCTGGTTACGATGCCGAACTTACCGGGTACGCTAAGACACCCTTCCTGTCCGGTCTGCTCTCCACTGCTCTCTACGATGCGGGGGTTGATCAGAATATACGGATCCTCTCCGGTGGTATCGATCACCACGATTCTCTTCAGGACACCTACCTGTGGTGCCGCCAGCCCTACGCCATTGGCATCGTACATAGTCTCCAACATATCCTCGATCAGTTCTTTGGTCCGGGGTGTCATCTCCTTGACCTCTTTGCAGGTCTTGGTCAGTACTTCATCCCCATATTCACGAATGTTTCTGATTGCCACAGTTCTTTACCTCCTATAACACGCTTACCGGGTCAAAATCAAATTGTATACTCATCTGTCTGGGCTGCCACTGTCTGAGAGTTTCCTCCAGTCTGTCCTTTACTTCCACCAGGACATCATACTCCGCATGCTTCACATAGAACACATACCGGTAGATATCATTGATCTTGCTGATGTTGGCAGGGGCAGGTCCCAGTACCTGTATCTTCTTATTGGACTGTTCTTTTTGCTTTCCTGACAAAAAGTCCATATTAGACTTTACCACATCTGTCAGTCTCAGGGCAAGCTGTTTTACATTTTCTTCCTCTTTCCCGTAGATCTGTACTGCCAGCATATGAGCCACCGGCGGGTAGCCGGACAGCTCTCTATACAGAATCTCCTCCTGATAAAAGCTCTCGTAATCCTGAGCCGCAGCACAGGTAATGGCGTAATGATCCGGCTGATAGGTCTGGATCACCGCTTCCCCGGGGAGCACCCCTCTGCCGGCCCGGCCCACCGCCTGGGTCAGAAGCTGGAAAGTCCGCTCTCCCGCCCGGTAATCCGACGCATTTAACGACAGATCCGCCGCCAGGATCCCCACCAGTGTCACCTTTGGGAAATCATGTCCCTTGACGATCATCTGGGTGCCGATCAGCACGTCCGCTTCCCCGTTTGCGAAGGAGGATAATATTTTCTCATAGCTGTCCTTCGTCCGGGTGGTATCCGCATCCATGCGTAACGTCCGCACACCGGGGTACAGCTCCTTTAGCTTTTCCTCGATCTGCTGGGTACCTGCCTTAAATCCCAGAATATATTTCGATCCACACTTGGGACAAAGCTTCGGCATCGGCTGTGTATAACCACAGTAATGACAGATCAGCCTTCCTCCCTTATGTTCCGAGAGAGAGACATCACAGTGCGGACACTTCATGACCTCACCGCAGGAACGGCAGGACACAAATCCCGCGTAGCCTCTTCGGTTTAAAAACAGGATGGTCTGCTGGCCCTTGTTCAGCCGGTCTGTCATCAGTTCCTGCAATTTTCTGCTGAAAATAGAACGGTTACCCTCCTGCAGTTCCTGTCTGAGATCTACCGTGTACACCGTGGGAAGTTCCCCGCCGGTGAGCCGCTTTGTCAGTTGAAACAGCCGGTATTCTCCCCTACCGGCACGATAATAGGCCTCCAGGGAAGGTGTGGCTGAACCCAGCACTACACTGGCTCCGTACAGTTCTGCCACTTCCAGAGCAGTCTCTCTGGCATGATATTTCGGAGTACTTTCACTTTTATAGCTGTTCTCCTGCTCCTCATCCATAACGATCAGTCCCAGATTCGGAAACGGTGTAAAAAGTGCGGATCTTGGTCCGATGATCACATCGATTTCTCCAGCTTTGGCCCGTTCGCACTGATCATATTTTTCCCCGGGGGACAGTGTGGAATTCATCACGCTGACCCGGTCTCCGAATCTCTGATAGAATCTGAGCAGTGTCTGATACGTCAGGGCAATCTCCGGGATCAGCACAATAGCCTGCCGTCCCCTTGCGATCATCTCTTCGATCAGCTGCATATATACTTCCGTCTTGCCACTGCCGGTAATGCCGTGGATCAGATAGGTCTGTCTCCTTCCGGCATCAAAATCCGCAAGCACTTCCGTAACGATGGTCTGCTGTTCCTCACTCAGCGTATTACGCACTGCCTCTACGGACTGCATTTTGACTGGATTGCGGTAGCTTTCAGAGCTGACCAGTTTTGCCGCGCCGCTTTTTACAATACTGTTCACTGTGGCAGCACTGACACCCAGTTTCCCCGTGATCCACTCATAGGGAATCGTTTCCTGCTCTGACAGGGCTTTTAACAGTCTTGCTTTGGCCACCTGTCTTTTCCGTTCACATTCTCCTAATAATGACAAAATCTCTTCTCTGTTCATCAGACGTACCAGCTGTCTGTGTTCCAGCTTTTTTACCGACTGTTTTGCCGGCAATACTGTCTTCAGTGCCTGGATCATGGTACAGCCGTAATTCCGGCGGATCCAGGCAGCCAGGACAATCATTTTGTCCTCCACTCCGGTCTCTTTTTCCGGCATTCCTGCGATATCCTTGATCTTCTCCGGAGCGAACTGACATGTTTCCCCAAAAGCCACCACGTAACCCTTGATGAGACGATTGCCGTTGCCAAACGGGATCATGACACAGGCTCCCGGCTCCAGTCTGCCCCGCAGACTCTCCGGCACCCGGTATTGAAAGGTTCTATCCAGTTTTTCGTGGGAGATATCTACAATGATATCCGCATATAACGTATTCAATCTGTTTTCCTCATTATTTTGCTGCAGATCCCGGAATATGTCCTTCCGCCAGAATATCCCGAATCAGATCTCTCTCATCCATGGGATGCTTCACCCCGCGGATCTCCTGGTAATCTTCATGTCCCTTGCCTGCCAGCACGATAATATCTCCGGGTTCTCCGTGTTCGATAGCATAAGTAATGGCTTCCTTACGATCGCAGATCTCTACATAATTTCCATCCGTTTTTGCCATACCTGTCTTGATATCGTCGATAATATCCTGCGGTTCCTCAAAACGGGGATTGTCGGAGGTAATGATGGTCAGATCCGCCAGCTTGCCGCTGACCTCTCCCATCTCAAAACGACGCTGTCTCGAACGGTTGCCTCCGCAGCCGAACAGGCTGATCAGTCTGTGAGGTTCATATTCCCGCAACGTGGTCAGCAGACTCTCCAGTGCCATGGCATTGTGGGCATAATCGATCAGCAGGGTGAACTGATCGGATACCTTGATCATCTCGATACGGCCTTTTACCTTTGCCTGCAACAGCGCCTTTTTAATGTTTTCCTCATCTACCTTGAAATGACGGCAGATGGCAATAGCCGCCAGCGCATTGTACACGCTGAATTTGCCGGGCATGGGCACTTCCACATCAAAATCCATCAGTCCGGCTACGTGGAAAGTCACGCCCAGTTCTCCGGGCTTATGCACCAGTTTCCGTTCTTCCGCCCGGAGCATACAGTGCTCTCCCATTCCGAAGCTCTCCAGTGTGCAGGTATGTCCTTCCGTCACTGCCTGCCAGTGCTCATCGTCACCATTCACAATACCTACCTTGCACTGTTTGAACAATAATCCCTTGCAGTGCAGATATTCCTCGAAGCTGGCATGCTCGTTGGGACCGATATGATCCGGTTCCAGATTCGTGAAAATACCGTAATCGAACACAAAGCCCTGCGTACGGTGCAGCATCAGCGCCTGAGAGGATACTTCCATCACAACCGTATCCAGTCCTGCCTCCACCATACGGGCAAAATACTCCTGCAGCAGATAGGATTCCGGGGTGGTATTGTTGGCATGGATATGTTCGTCTCCGATGATCACTTCGATGGTTCCCACCAGTCCCACTTTATAGCCGGCATTTTCCAGAATGGACTTTACCAGATAGGTGGTCGTTGTCTTACCTTTGGTACCCGTGATACCGATGACTTTCAGCTTTTCTGCCGGATGGCCGAACCAGGCCGCAGAAATAAATGCCATGGCATATCTGGTATCCGCTACTTTGACCACCGTCACATCCACATTCTCCGGCAGTTCCACGTCTTTTTGCACCACTAGTACTCCGGCTCCCTGCTCTGCCACCTGTGCAGCAAAATCATGACCGTCAAAATTTGCTCCGCCGATGCAGAGAAATAAGCATCCCGGAACGACCTTGCGGGAATCATAGACCACCGCAGGGATCTCTCTGTCCAGTGTTCCCTGTACCAGCTCATATTCCAAGTGCTCCAGAAGCTCTGTTAATTTCTTGTTTTCCATCTTATTCTTATCCTTTTCCATAGAGGTATCCGCCTTTCTCTCAGGAATCTTTTTCACATACTGTATTTTATTTTACTCTTTTTTCTCAGAATGTTCCTCCCTTAAATTTAGTTGCATCTTTTGCTTTTTCCGAAGCAATGGTATAATATTACTGATTTTTATTTAAGGGGGAATTCTCATGAACGGTTTCTATGGATCTGCATTCGGAAATATCCTTGGCACACTTTATTTTCTTCTATTTCAATGTGTGGGGTTTCTGTACATAAAACGTATTTTTCCTAAAAAGGGACTTCTGTTCCATCTGCTGACCGGCAGTGTATCCGGCTCTGTTCTGTTGCAGTGGATTCCTGCTCTGTTTGCCTTCTTCTTCGGTTTTTCCATGACAGCTCATATTATGGCTCTGCTTTTCGTAGTCATTTGTCTGGTCCTGCTATATGTCTTTTACCATCCTGCCACGGCAGTATCTTCGACTGCTCCCACCAAAGACTACCGGCAGCTGTTGCGCAGAAATTATGCCTTTCTTCTGCTGGCAGGCGGTACCTTTGTTCTGTTTTGTATTTTATTATCCACCCACACCATCCTGCCGAAAGACGACGGTCTTCATGTGGGGCAGTGTACTTATGGGGATCTGCAGATGCACCTGGGAATCATTACAAGTATTGCCAATCAACAGACCTTCCCTCCTTACTACTCCATCTCTCCCTGGGATAAGCTCTGCTATCCTTTCCTGTGCGACAGTATTTCTTCCAGTATTTACCTGTTTGGTGCATCCCTGCGCTATGCTTATATGCTCCCTATGTATTTTGCCTTTTTCCAAGTCATAACGGGATTTTATGCCATTGCCGATGTTCTGTTCCATGATCGCGCCAAATCTCTGGCTGCCTGGGTCTTATTTTTCTATAACGGCGGTCTTGGCTTCGTATATTTCATTGACTGGAGCAGAGAAGGCGGTTATAAATTCAGTGATATTTTTACCGGCTATTACACTACCCCCACCAATCTGGTCGACCGGAATATCCGCTGGGTCAATATCATCGCAGATATGCTCCTGCCACAGCGTGCAACACTCTTTGGCTATGCGGTCCTGTTCTGTGCCATCTGGCTGCTGCTTCGGGCCATCCGGAACGGGGAAAAAGAATGTTTTCTCCCTGCCGGCATCCTGGCAGGGACATTACCTATGATCCATACCCATTCCTTCGTTGCCATCCTGATCTTAAGTGCCTGTTGGATGTTGCTGTGCCTTTACCGGTTCGTGCCGCATAATACTTCCCCGGTAGAGCATCCGGGAGCCGTTCTGCTCGGATGTTTCGTGACCTGTATGATTCTTCTGGAAATTCTGAACGAAAGTTCTGCTGCCGTTGCACCTGTACTGCTCTTTCGTTTTGGCATCCTTGTTGCGGCATCCCTCGTGCTATACGGTCTGTCCTTACTGTACCGGTGCTTTTCCGGTAAAAGTACAAACAATGATACACTGCAGAAGTTTTTGACCACCTGGGGAGTTTTCTTTGGTGTGCTTCTGCTTCTTGCACTTCCGCAGTTATTGGAATGGACTTTTGGCCAGACAACGCAATCCGGCTTTTTGCTGGGGCATTTTAACTGGGGAAATCAGGGCGATACTTATTTGTGGTTTTATCTGAAAAACTGGGGTGCGATCCTGCTATTGTTCGTCCCTGCCATGATTCATTGTAAAAAAGAAGATTTTGATGTGATGTCCGGGGCATTTCTCCTGTGGTTTGTTGTGGAAATCATTTCCTTCACCCCTAACACATATGACAATAATAAACTATTATATATAACTTATATATTTGTCTGCTGCCTCAGTGCCGATTACGGAATTGATTTCCTGCGTTCTCTGAAAAGAGCCTCTTCACGATACCTCTGCATGATCGGCATGGTATTTCTTTGCACCTTTTCTGCCGTTCTGACCCTGTGCAGAGAGGTAATATCCGATTATACCGCTTATTCTTCCGCACAGGTGGAAGCTGCAGCATTCGTCGAGCAAAATTCCTCTCCCACATCCCGTTTTCTTACCAACAACAGGCATGTAAATGAAATTGCCGCCCTTGCAGGGCGCAATGTGTTAAACGGGGCGGGAACCTTTTTGGCAATGCACGGTCTCTATCACACAGAATATCACGAAGATTTCCGGACAATTTATGAGACTCCCGCTGTTTCTGCAGATCTGATCCGTACTTACGACATCGATTATATTGAAGTCTCTTCCTGGGAACGGGCAAGTTACGCTGTCGATGAAAACTACTTCCGTTCCGCCTGGCCCTGTATCTTTGACAACGGAGAAATTCAGATTTACCAGATCAATCCATAATTTCACACTTGGAAGTCGCAAGACCCTCCGCATCACTGTGGGATGCACTTCCGAAGTTCTGGATCAGGCCGATCAGCTGTCCGGACATAAGCACGGTAAACAACGAATATCCGATACGTCTCACCGGAATGTAGCTTAAGGACATTACCAGTACGATCAGATCCGACATCAGATACACCCACTGGATCTTCCAGCCGGTAGCATGGGAAATACTCATAGCCAGGGCATCATCTCCGCTGGGGGCTCCGCCGATGCGCACGCACAGTCCGGCACCGACACCGACGAACAATGCTCCCACCAGTGCTGCCAGAAGGGGCATATTTGCCAGTTCCGGCCACAGATGAGGAAATTGCTCGCAGATTTTATAGGTTCCTGAGAATCCTGCGGTAGCCAGAGCCGAATAGGCGATAAATTCCTTGCCTAACAGCTTCCATCCCAGGATATAACATAAAATATTCATAATCCCTCCGGTAAACGCCGGAGAGATTCCTGTCCAATGCTCCAACAGCAACGTGGCTCCCAGCACACCACCCTCCGTTACTCCGGAGATGGAGTGCACGTTATATAATCCAAATGCCAGAATAAAACTTCCCAACAAAGTTATGGCACAATTTTTTAAGGTAATATTTTTCAGTGCCTGTCTCCATTCGTAAATCTGTGTTTTCATTTTTGTGCTGCTATTCCTTCTATATTTTTATAATTTTTATCTATATGATGTCGGGGTCAAAAGCCCCCGACTTTGATGCCTACGGATTGTTCCGTG
>OOCF01000402.1_pt1 | contig 20934 bp, 15 predicted proteins | sample 1671001 | NCBI WGS metagenome assembly OOCF01 (sample SAMN06348112, study PRJEB24527) | human gut metagenome | biome: human gut; feature: ankylosing spondylitis patient; material: feces | host: Homo sapiens | place: China | collected 2015-10
GTTTTATACCCTAATAAGCTGCCGGAAAGTGAACGGGTATGCTCCGGAATATGCAAACGTGAAAGGGATGCAGCGTAACCACCATTTGGCACAAGCCGTAGGAGATGCTTCTTTCGGTATGTTCCTAACTTTGCTTGAATACAAGTGCAGTTGGTATGGTGTGAACCTCATTAAGATAGACCGCTTTGCCCCAAGTTCGAAGACCTGCGGCAAATGCGGCCATGTGTACAAAGGATTGAATCTTAGCGAGCGCAGTTGGACATGCCCGGAATGTGGTACACATCACGACCGGGACTTCAATGCCGCTTGCAACATCAAGGAATTTGGCTTGAAAGCCCTACCCACGGAGCGTGGGAAAGTCAAGCCTGTGGACTGTCCTCTTGTGGATGACCGACCTCGTGTCCTAAAAAGCAATGGCAGGAAGAAGCAGGAAAAGAGAGGAGGTATTGGTATCTCCGAAGCCGCTAAATCTTTAGTTTAGCGGTAGTTCACCTTGCAATACAAAGTTAGGTTTCAATCCACGCACCCACGCAGGGTGCGACCAGACGTTGCCGCCCAGGACTTCTGCCCTGTTAATCGTTTCAATCCACGCACCCACGCAGGGTGCGACCTGGGATGCAGCTATTCCAATATTGACAACATCCGGTTTCAATCCACGCACCCACGCAGGGTGCGACCCAGAGCTTTCTTTGCTATGCGCTTTTTGATGTTGTTTCAATCCACGCACCCACGCAGGGTGCGACAGGCAATGTTCCTTACAAGAAAAACTCAGCGGTAGTTTCAATCCACGCACCCACGCAGGGTGCGACGGTTATCTCTCGTAAAGTTTACAGCACCAATATCAGTTTCAATCCACGCACCCACGCAGGGTGCGACCCCATTGCCATAGGGTTAGTGTTGTCAATGTGAGGTTTCAATCCACGCACCCACGCAGGGTGCGACGGTAAGGTATTCCGCTTGCGTCCGTTCTTTCCTCGTTTCAATCCACGCACCCACGCAGGGTGCGACGATGATGTCGCAAGTCTGCTTCTGAGTTTCATAAGTTTCAATCCACGCACCCACGCAGGGTGCGACGACATTTCGAGGGGTTAGTAGGCAATATTGATGTTTCAATCCACGCACCCACGCAGGGTGCGACTAAGTGTTTTGATTGCAGATAAGGGAGTAAAAGTTGTTTCAATCCACGCACCCACGCAGGGTGCGACTCGACCTCGCTCCACAATTCAGCGTTTTCTACCAAGTTTCAATCCACGCACCCACGCAGGGTGCGACTTTTTTATTTTCTTATGGTTAGAGTATTGATAAGTTTCAATCCACGCACCCACGCAGGGTGCGACCTTACATACTTGTAATGGCAATTTCTCAAGTTGTGTTTCAATCCACGCACCCACGCAGGGTGCGACCCTGCTGCGATGGGCCAACCCGTCGCTGGGCGGAGTTTCAATCCACGCACCCACGCAGGGTGCGACTGGCGTAATATTCTCCCTTCCACGGCCAATAAAGTTTCAATCCACGCACCCACGCAGGGTGCGACAGCCCAAACATCAGACAATGCTGGAGATAAGCGCGGTTTCAATCCACGCACCCACGCAGGGTGCGACCTTCAAGGTCATTCATAAGCTTGTTGTTGTCTGTGTTTCAATCCACGCACCCACGCAGGGTGCGACGGTCTTTTCTGATATAGGTTTCACCTACTTTAAAGTTTCAATCCACGCACCCACGCAGGGTGCGACGTATTCAATATCAGAAACTTTCTGTAATTTACAGTTTCAATCCACGCACCCACGCAGGGTGCGACTCGGTATACCGGGAGCTATTGTCTAACTAAAATTTTGGTTTCAATCCACGCACCCACGCAGGGTGCGACACTACAAATGTTTAATATAAATCGTGAGACACACGGGTTTCAATCCACGCACCCACGCAGGGTGCGACTACCAATATCATTCCAGCCGCCAGTTCTAACCATGTTTCAATCCACGCACCCACGCAGGGTGCGACCAGTGTAATTACTCCGTCTGCGGTCTTATGAAGACGTTTCAATCCACGCACCCACGCAGGGTGCGACATAATATAACCAAACAGCAAGCTGTTGAAATCATGTTTCAATCCACGCACCCACGCAGGGTGCGACTCTTGTCTGCCCACCATTCCGTGTTACATTCACTAGTTTCAATCCACGCACCCACGCAGGGTGCGACCGTTTTTCCCGGCTCTTTTGCTTACATACTTTCTGTTTCAATCCACGCACCCACGCAGGGTGCGACATCGACAAACCGCGGCGGGTACGCATATCTTTTATTGTTTCAATCCACGCACCCACGCAGGGTGCGACTGATTCTTAGATATGTATCAGTTTTCTAGATATTTAAACTGTAGCTTTTGCGAAATTAATAATTAAGATACAGTTCTGATTATATTATACTAAATGTAAAAATGTAATTCCTTATATTTCAATATGTGCGAAAACTCAAGGAAACGTGTATTACATAAGTTTCGCACTTTAGATAATCATTACATCATTTACATCGTATGATGTTTCTTTCCCTAAAACTTCTACTCTTCTGGCTATGTTTCGATTAAGATAATAAAACCTGACACTATCTTGTTTTGTATCAATAACATTGCCAATTATATTTTTTAATGTACAGAGCTGTGCTTCAGTAACCTCACACTCAAATACAGAATTTTGTACTCTTTGCCCATAGTTAAGGCATGCTTTAGCCACACATCGTAAACGACGAGCGCCTTCTTTACTTGTCGTGTCCACATCATATGTTACTAGAATGTACATAATACACTATTTAATTAAAAATACAGGATAATCATCAATATCTTCTCTGATATATCTCGCCATTAACATCGCTTGTACATACGGTAGTAGGCCTATTTCAATTTTTTCATTAAGGTATGGATGGATAATAGTTTCTCGTTTTCTATTCTGCCAGGCAGAAATAAAAATCTTTTTTCCTTTGTCGGACATTACTACTCCATTATCACCCTGATAAAGAAATTCTTTAGAAGAAATCTGTCTTTTATTTATTAGAGATAACACAAAGCGATCGCCGAGATATGCGCGTAATTCTTCCATCATGTCCAATGCCAATGACGTACGTCCCGGACGTAGTGTATGGAGAAATCCAACATATGGGTCAAGACCTATAGTTTCAAGTGCGGCAGCAACATCATTGGCAATTAATGTATAGGCAAACGATAACATAGCATTTACCGCATCTTTGGGAGGACGGCGATTGCGCCCTTGAAAAGGAAAATCGGCTTTCTGGTTGAGTATTAAAACCGGTAATACTTCAAAATAAGCATTAGAAGCCAGACCTTCATAACCTATCAGTGTCGTTTTGTCCGGAGCTTGTAAAGCATTTCGTTTTGCACGTTCCAGTGTCTGAATGGCTTGATTAACATTTTCGTTTTCTCCGTAGTCGCGAATATATCTTCTTAGTATATTGCGGTAATTTTGAATCTTTCCACCAATCATTAACAGTGAAACATGCAATGACCATGCTTCATCATCTACTAACTGATATTGTTTTTTACGTAATAAAACATTGCCTTTTGTTGCGCTTTGTACTCTGCTTATAAATTTTCCATGTGGAGAAAGGAATGTAAGCGATATGCCACTATCACTGCATAATTTCATAACACCTGGACTTGCTCCCATATATCCAAATGTAACTATACTTTCAATATTAATAGCAGGTATACGGAATACTTCTTCCTGATTAACAGACACGACGATATTTAGCCCATCTTTGCTGATATAGGCATTCGGTGTTGTTACATATAAAGTGTTCAATAGTTTTCTCATTGATATAAGCTTTTATCAAGATATGTATTTACCGTAGTACAATTTTTTGTAATCTTGGGCATGCAGATATCTATTAGTGAACATTTTTCACAATGTTTGCCATATTCTGCTTTAGGGATCACAGATTTTGCAAAAACATCATGCATTTCGTGGGCGCAATGTTTTGCAATATCACGCAGTTCCTCTGTTATGTCTACATCTATTCTGTGGCGTAGTTCTCCATAGAAAAATACGCCGTGAGATATATGGATGGCATACATTTCTTCTAGGCATATTGTTTGTGCAGCTAATTGTACTTCATCTATTTCATTCCTTTTAGGCTTGCCGTGTTTGTATTCTACAACAATAGGCTTCCATCTTCCCGGATATTTGGGATGATGAATCGTATTTTCAGTGGACTGAGACGGAAATAACTCTATGGCATCTGAAATGCCATAGAGTCCTAGCTCACGCGAAGCAATATTCACGGCACGTAATGTTATCTGGTCGCCACATTTTTGCCGATAGAAAGGGTCATCTACGTGCTTGTGAAGAATTTGTCCTTCTATAGTGAGGCGATTGTCATTCCATTGCTGTTCAATATGTATCAATGCCCACTGCCGGGGACAGAATCGGAAATGCTGAATCCCCGATAACATTAACATATCATCTTCGCTATACATTCTTTATACTGGTATTATATTAATTCTTCAAGGACTATATTAGCCGGAATGTTATTCTTGTCGATAGTAACTGAATAGTCGCTAAAAGAACGCGGTGCTCCATCGCAAACTTTTTCAACTTTTACCAGATCGAACAATTTATTGGCAGGAGCATTGCCCAGCATAGAGTCGTGTTTGAAAACAATCAATTTTTGTGCACTCATTAATCCACGAGCAGCCGAGCGGTCTACATCGAACATGTTTTTTAATGCATCCCAAAACAACTCCAAATCTTCTTCAGAAAATCCGGTTTGCTGAGCCAGATTGGCTGAAATAAAGCCATGACATACGTATAGACCGTATGGAACAGTGGCTTTACGCCCCATAGTCCGGTTGTCTCCACCCTGTTTTTCAGCCTCTTTTTCTGTTGCTACCGCCATACGGGTTATAGAATGTTCTGCTGTAGCTATAGGGTCTACAGAACGCGCAAAAGTAAATTGGATTGGACCACGAACTTGACCTGCATTTTTCCCCGTAGACATAACAGCACCAAATGCTCTGATATCATAATAATTTTTACACATAAAACAACGCGCTGCTTCTGTTTTGTCTTTGGCGTTTTTTACTTCCGAATCGTCATGGGCTTTGTCGATTAAAGTATTGAGAACTGCTTTTTCTTTAATGAAAATATCATATTGATTTTCTGAATTTCTTGCTGTCTGTACATAATTACGCACTTTACGTTTTATACAAACATCTGTAACTAATCCCATACCCGTTTCAGCATCTATTCTCGGAAGATTACCTGCATCCGGGTCACCGTTAGGATTACCATCTTGAACATCAAATATATATACGAAATCAATTCTGTTTTTTACTTCTGACATAACTATATTGTTTAAATGGTTATTACTCTTCTGTTTCTTTATTTTCTTTGCTCATAAATAAGTCTTGCCGCTGATGATAATACCCCACAAAGAAGCGTCCTTGATTCTGAAGATCAAGATGTGAGGGAAAGCCATTGGCATTAAATTTAGATATGATTTCTTGTTTTAGTTTTTCATAAAATATTTGTGCTCCGTTATTTAATTTCTCCAAATGGTGGGTTGAAAGATTTAGAATCGTGGAAAATACCATGGCTGGAGTGGTTGACGCTGAATTCATATAGCGCTCACGTATAGTATGAATGCCATTAGCATCCTCTTGTATTTTTTCTAGAACGGCAAATAGCCTTCCACATAAATACCCTTCGTTTTGATTTTCTTTGTCTAACATAATATCTATTTTTGTGTAATTATTATTTAATCTGTTTAGATATGCTTTTATTATAGCCGCACGTACTATATTAACGGATTGTTCGGCACGTATACGGCGGATACATGATTGAAATAATGATGCAGGGTAGGGCAGTCCTTGAAAAATACTTTTTACTACAGAATCAGGAAGATTGGGAGTGGCATCGCTTGATTTCCCTCCTAATGTTACACTGCCGAGAATAGAATGTAATCCGATATACGGTTTCTTCTCTTTACGAGTATCAATAATTGCCATGTCCTCGAAATGTTGGCTGATTATTTTTGAAAACTCGCGGAGTGGTATTTCATTCCAATAAATTACAGCTATTCGGGCAGCATTAGGTGCTAATCCTAGTATGAAAAATTTGTCATCTTTATTGGCTGATAATTTGCCATTATAAATAGACATAAAGACACTCTTGACCATTTCTATACGTTTATTTGGATCATCATCTTCAGTCTCAGAATGTCCAAACAATGCAAATAGATTCTCTTCTGTGGCTTTTGATGCTTCACTATTGGAGGATGCCCAAAAAAGAAAAGTACGTGTATAGCTTTCTTTGCCTATTATAAATTTGTTGTGAGAATTTGAACGTAATAAATGGTTTAAAGCTGTTGTATACGCAAATTCAGCTTCTTCAGATATGGGGGCATTGTATCCTTTAGATTTTCCATACGAATCATATCCGGAATTAATCTGAAATGCCACAAGTTTTGCTGTGGCTTGGCTTCCTTGTATCATTGTTGCAGTAGTGACTTCGACGGTTTTAGAGTTTCTGTTACCTGTTATCAAGCATAGTGCCCCTGCCTTTTCTTGGTCATTTTCTCTTAAGTTGATTAGTTCTTTTTTTGAAGCGACTATCTCTGTATCTCCGTCAATGAGGAAAGAAAATGTAGAATATTTTTTGTTTAAATTCTTGATAATTTCATTCCATAATGGATCATTTTGTATTTCTTCAACTATATCTGATGGTTCTTTCTGATAAAATGCGTAAATAGCTTTTATTGTTTCGTTATCGGGATACAGTTCGTAAATTTCTTTGATTTTGGCTTGAAATGTATCGTAATATTTACGCATGCTATTTATATCACCTTTAGTAGAATAGCCAAAGACATATTGGCTGTTGTCATATAAGTAATTGGCAACAGGTGCACTTGAACGGCCTACACTTTTCTTGACAAGAAATTGTTGTGCTGACTTTTTGTCTATGCGTCTGTCTTCAAAACGTAAAAAGTTGCCGTTATTATCAATAACAATGATGAATCCAATTTCTTTAAATTCCATGCCTAAAGCAGGAAGATTTTCACAACGTTGGTAATAATCATATAAAGCTTTCAGTATCATCTCAACACCTCCTCACTATCTTTATCAGGTACTACAATGACACCTTGCTCCATTTTGGCACGATAAAACATTGCGTCCGGGTTTTTAGGATTTTTGTCAAAATCCATATCATAGAGCATAATTCCCAAATCTCTGTCTTCATTTAACGGTGAAGTAAGATTCTCTGTCGTATCGATATATTTCCAAGAGGCAGAAAACTCGCGGCATCCCAAGTAGGGTTGTGTAAAACATTGTCCTTGTGATGCTCTTCTTTCAAACATCTGATAATATTTCATTGGGTTTTCATCATTGCCTGGTTGATGCTTCCCAAAGGCTTCTTTGGAACGGTTTTTTACCGGAATAAACACCAGTTTGGCATAAATCCGATAGCGTACGTCTTTCAGTAATAAGGAGTTTTTCTGCTGGCGTTTATCTTCTATATAAATAGGAGACTTTCCGGCAACAGCTCCCACCTCATTCCTACGTATAGTTGTCCACTTTATGGGATTTATAACTTCTATTTTTGTTATTTGCCACCGCATGGCGTAGCGCTTGAAAAGTATGGCCTCAAAAATAGCACGTGCAGCCGAGGGCGTAATGACATCGTAACTTACACGTTCTACTTTCAACTCCGGACGAGTAAAGCAGGCCCAGTCGCCCCACACTTCTAGACAGTATTCTTTGTCAGTGTATTCCATTTTATAGTTGATTATCGTTGTTTTCCACTAAGTATGCTGATTCTTATTTTCAAATAATTATTAGTTAATCTTATGCCATAAGCACTTCCTCCATCCAATGATTGTCCAGACTTATGCCTGTATCCTTATTGTATTGAGCCCTGTCTGATAGCACATATATACCTGTCAGGACTTCTTCGATGGCACCATATTCATTTAATTTCTTGAAATCAGAACGACGGACACCGACTGTGTATTGGGCCAGTTGTTTCATTAAAGAATAGGTACAGCCTTCTTCTTTTAATTGAGCTGCAAGGTCCATGCTGCTTTCCCATGGTACAATTACACTTATACTGTCGTCATCAATTAATTTGAATGCTTCTGATGCTTGTTTAAAATTGATTTCATCGTGTTTGTAAAGATAGTCTTTTATTCCTTTTTTATCAAAGGTTTCTCTGCTATATAGTTGTAAAAAATAAGCTTTCATTGTAGAGGAAGCAAACCAGTCGCTGTGTACCGGTAAGCTTATTCGCGCATTGTTTGCTGTTCTTATTGCTCCATAAGGTACGCGTCCTTCTGCGCTCAGGCTGAACACAAATGTTTGGCCAGTTTTATTTTTTCCTTCACGATTGCAGCGTCCTGCTGCCTGTAGAATTGAGTCCAGACCGGCTTCCTGACGGAATACAATAGGGAAATCAATATCTACACCTGCTTCAACGAGCTGGGTCGCAATAATCCGGATTACAGGCTGAGACTCATCTCCTAATATCTGTTTAATAAGGTGGATGGTTTCGCCAATGTGGGCGGGGCACATCATTCGTGAAAGATGGACTTTTAATTCGCTATCAGGCAGACGGTCGTATAACTCTTTGGCATCTTTTCGGGTATTTACAATGCATAGCACTTTGGGATATCTGGATAGCGTTGCTGCTATTTCATCGTATGTTTTTCCTGTATTATCGATTTTCAACTCTACCCGGCGAAGCTTCTCATGTAAGGCTAACTCTGGTGGAATGATTTCTGTGATATGTTCTATCCCTATAAAATCTTCTCTTGGATTAGTCCCTTTTATCAGGCCATTAAGTACAGGCTGGCTGGCGGTAGTGAACAAGATGGATACACCGAAAAGTTTTTGATATGCTTTCATCGCATCTACTATGGGTTGCAGGAAGTCGATGGGTAATGTCTGGACCTCATCCAGCAGAATTACTGCGTTTGCAATATTGTGCAGTTTACGGCATGATGATGGCTTGTTGCTGAACATAGATTCGAAAAGTTGTACATTCGTTGTTACAATAATCGGATAATCCCAATTGTCTGTTGCCAGCTTTGCCTTCTCACGCTTTTCTTCATCCTTGATTTCATCTGGGTTGAAGTTACTATGATGCTCCAATACGTTTTCTTCACCAAAAATTTGCTTTAAGATTCCTGCTGTTTGCACAATGATACTGGTATATGGAATGGCTATTATGATACGATTCATGCCGTGTCTTATTGCATGCTTCATTGCCCATACCAGTGAAGATAGTGTTTTGCCACCTCCAGTCGGTACGGTGAGGCTATAGAAACCTCGTTCGCCTGCTGACATCTTGTCGCATTGCTCCATTACTTTTTTTCGGATACGGTTTACTTCGGTGTCGGCAGCCTTAGACTGTAATGCTTGTATATATGCTTCCAGTGAGGGTAATAAATCAGCAAGGGTAGCAGAACAGCCGCGTTTCTGCCATGAAGCTTTGTCCATGAACTGTTCGGTATCCAGTCGGTCTGCATCTATTAAACAAGAATAAAGCATGCGCGAGAGATGGTGTAAATATTTCAAGTCAATTTTGTTTTGAATGAAAGGAGATGCTAGAAATTCTTTGTGGAGCAATGCCGTATCTATATTGATATTTGCCGTATCGATTTCTTCAGGAATTTGCTTTTCTTCTAGAATATTTTCCAGATCAATCCAATCGTGCAGTCCTGTATGGTGTGATACAATTGGATTTGCAAGAAGATTGAGAATGTCCTTTCCCATGAGATTCTTTGCTATTATTCCTCCTACGAATGCGTGCTGGTGATTCTCGTAGTACTTTTTCCCAGATATTGGGATATTGTTTGCCAGACGTATGTATTGTTGGAATGCTGCACGTTCCTTGCCTTTGTCATGCAGCATTCCTAAAGTATATCCCCAATAGGAAAGCCCGAATTCTTTGGCAAACTTTGATGCGATTGTAGCCACTCCTTTTTGGTGCTCTTCATTGGTCTGTATTACATATTGTCCATCTTCCTTGCTTATATAAAGGTGCGATATGATTTTGTTTTCTGTTTCCATTTTCCTTGTTGTGCTTGTATGATTTTTTAAAGGTAAGGATTTATTCGTATCTGGCAAAATGAATTTAAGTATTCTCCTAAACTATTTATGAGGTTGTATGTGATAAAGTTATGATTATTGTCTGCTATTTTGAAATTTTTCCGCGCTGGAAATATGAATGTAACAAGATTTTTCTTATTTTGCGGAAAAACAAGAAGAAATGGCTCAGAAGAAAAAAAATACTCCCTATCTGGAGAGAGATATCAGTTGGATGTACTTCAACCGACGTATTTTGCAGGAAGCCACCCGCCCGCATGTACCCTTGCTGGAGCGTATGGCTTTTCTGGGTATTTATTCCAATAACCTGGATGAGTTTTTCCGTGTGCGTATGGCTACCCAGAGCCGTATTGCCGAATGTACGGACAAGGCGGCAGCCAAAGAAAGCGAACATGCCCGCAAGCTGATCCGTCAGATCGGAAAACTGAATGCGCGTTATGTGGAAGACTATGAAAAAACTGTTGCCAGTGTGACGGAGGCGTTGCGCCAGGAAAATATTTATCTGGTGAATGATGCTGAAGTGACTCCCGAACAGCTGGCATTCATTCAGAAGTTTTATCGGGAAAAACTGAGCGGTTCGTTTGTACCCGTATGGTTCTCTGCCGTGAAATTGCTGGACAACGAAACCGATGAAAGCATCTATCTGGCCGTAAAGATGATGCGTCAGGGTGAAAAACCGACACCGGACTATGCTTATCTGGAGGTTCCTGTTTCCTTGTGCGGACGTTTCATCCGTCTGCCGGATGCAGACGGAAAGAGCTATCTGATGTATCTGGAAGACGTGATCCGCTGCTGCCTTCCGCTTGTGTTCGAGGGACTCGGCTATACGGATTTCGAGGCATACGCGTTTAAGTTTACCCGCGATGCTGAAATGGAAATCGACAATGACTTGCGTACCGGAACCTTGCAGAAGATTTCGAAAGGAGTGAAGAGCCGGAAGCGTGGTGAGCCGTTGCGGGTGATCTACGACGGACGTATGCCCAAGGATCTGTTGAAAAGAGTGTTGAAAAAGATGGATCTGGATGTTCTGGATACCGTATTGAGAAGCGGACGCTATCAGAATCACAAGGATCTGATGCGCTTCCCTGACTGCGGACGTGCCAACCTGAAATATCCGGCCTGGCCGCCGATTCTGAAGAAAGAGCTTGACGGTCCGGAAAGTCTGCTGGAAAAGATTCAGGAAAGAGATCGTTTCATCCATGTTCCTTACCATAACTTTGATTCGTTCATCCGCGTGTTGCAGGAAGCGGCTATCAGCAAACAGGTGACCAGTATCAAGATTACACTTTATCGTCTGGCGAAGGAGTCGAAGGTGGTGAAGGCGCTGATCGGTGCAGCCCGCAACGGAAAGAAGGTGACGGTAGTGATCGAATTGCTGGCGCGTTTTGATGAGGCTTCCAATATCAACTGGTCCAAGAAAATGCAGGATGCCGGAATCAAAGTGATCTTCGGGGTGGAAGGACTGAAGGTTCATTCCAAGATTACACACATTGCCATGAAGAGCGGACCGGATATTGCCTGCATCAGTACGGGAAACTTCCATGAAGGAAATGCACGTATGTACACCGACTGTATGCTGATGACGGCTTCACGCCGCCTCGTCAAAGAGGTAGATGCCGTTTTCGGATTCATTGAACGTCCTTACAGCCCAATCAAGTTCAAGGAACTGCTGGTTTCGCCCAACGAGATGAAGAACAAGTTTGTGGCGCTGATCAACAACGAGATCAAGAACAAGAAGGCCGGAAAGCCTGCCTATATCAAGATCAAGGTGAATCACATCACGGATCCCGTCATGGTGGAAAAACTGTATGAAGCTTCGCAGGCCGGAGTGGATATTGATCTGGTGGTACGTGGAAACTGTTCGTTGATGACCGGCATTCCGGGAGTCAGCAACAACATACGGATCAATGGAATCATTGACCGTTACCTGGAACATTCACGGATCTTTATATTCGCTGCCGGTGGTGAGGAAAAGGTATTCATCGGTTCTGCCGACTGGATGCCGCGCAATCTGGATAACCGTGTGGAAGTGGTGACCCCTGTATACGATCCGGCCATCAAGGGAGAAATGAAACGGATTGTGGAATACGGACTGAATGACACGCTTCAGGGACGTATCGTCGACGGAAAAGGTGAAAACAATTTCCGCGATACCGGCGAAGAAAAGCCGTTCCGTTCGCAGGAAGCTCTGTATGATTACTATGTAGCAGAAAACGAATGACCGGAGCCTTGCGACTACCGGCCGTCAGGATTAATAAGGAAGGAGAGAAACTATGGTTATTGAAAAACAGAACATTTGTGACGAAAATTATGCCGCTATCGATATCGGTTCGAATGCGGTACGTCTGCTCATCAAACATCTGGATGAAGATGAGCCGGAAGTGAAGTTCTCGAAGGTTTTGCTGTTGCGTGTGCCGATGCGTCTGGGATTTGACGTGTTTGCCATGGGAGAACTTTCACCGAAGAAACAGAAAAACATGATTCGGCTGATGAAGTCTTTCCGCCATCTGATGAAGATCTATGACGTGGCTGACTACCGGGCCTGTGCCACTTCGGCCATGCGTGATGCGAAGAACGGTATGGAGCTGATCAAGCGTATCCGGAAAGAAACGGGCATCAACATCGAGATCATTGACGGACAGGAAGAGGCCAAAATGGTGTACAACAATCACATCGAATACATGGAAGACCGCAAGGGAAACTATATGTATGTAGATGTGGGTGGTGGCAGTACGGAAATCAACCTGTTGTCACAGGGACAGCTGGTATGCAGCCGTTCGTATAATATCGGTACCGTCCGCATCCTGAACGCTGCTGTGAAGGATTCCGAATGGGAACGTCTGAAGAAAGATATGGCAGAAATTGCCCAGTCTTACCCTGGAACGAACATCATCGGTTCGGGAGGTAATATCAACAAACTCTATCGTCTGGCAGAAAAGAAAGACAAGAAAAACGAACGGATGAGCGTAGCGACACTGCACAGTCTGCACGACAGTCTGAAATGTCTGACTGTGGCTGAGCGTATGGAACGCTTCTCACTGAAGCCCGACCGGGCCGATGTAATCGTGCCTGCCGGTGAAATCTTCCTGACCATTGCCGATATCATTCATGCGGCTTACATTTATGTGCCTGTTATCGGTCTGGCGGATGGTATCATTGATGCTCTTTATGCGAACAAGAAGAAACTTTGATTTCCAGACATTTGAATTGAAAATAGAGGAAGGCGCAAAGCCGGTCGGACAGACTGGTATTCGCGCCTTCGGGCTTTTAAAAAAACGTTTCGGCGAATGGAGGAAAAGATTTCGGGCTTTGCATTACGTTTCGGCGTTTTTAAGAAAGCTCGTCGCTCTTCTGCAGGCGGGGAGGAAACTTCTTCTTCGGGGTAATTCCCAGTTCCTTGAGCATTTCAGCCTGGCGGATGACATTTCCTTTTCCTTCCGACAACTGGCCGAGGGCGGTCTGATAAGCTTGTGAAGCATTATTCAGGGTATCGCCGATCTTTTCGAAGGTTTCGGTGAATCCGGCCAGTTTTTCATAAAGTACCGTACCTCGTCTGACTATTTCCTGAATGTTCTTGACCTGATATTCCCGTTTCCACAAATCCAGTGCAAGACGCAGGGCCGCGATCAGATTGGTGGGGCTCATGAGGAGAACTTTCTTCTGGTAGGCATAGTTCCACAAGTGAGTGTCTGTCTGGAGTGCCAGCACGTAGGCGGGTTCATTGGGGATGAACATCATGACAAAATCCAGTGATTTCGCATTATAGTGTGAGTAATCTTTCTGACTCAGTTCGTCAATGTGGGCTTTGACTGAAGCCAGATGGGCTTTCAGCCATTGTTCCTGCTCCTTGGGGTCCGTACTTGCTATGTAGTTGGCATATGCTGTGAGTGAAACCTTTGAGTCGATAATGACCTGGCGGTTGTCCGGATACACAACGAGAACATCCGGTTGCATGCGCTGTCCGTTTTCATTCTTCAGCACTTCGCCGTTTTCATCTTTCAGAAACTCCTGCCGGAAATATTCTTCACCTTCACGCAGGCCCGAGTTTTCAAGAATGGTTTCCAGTATCATTTCTCCCCAGTTGCCCTGTGTCTTACTTTCGCCCTTGAGGGCACGCGTAAGGCTGTTGGCTTCATCACTGATGCGCTGGTTCAGCTGCACGAGTTCCTTGATCTTGTCTTCCAGAGAGAAACGTTGTTTGGATTCCTTGTCATAGACTTCAGCCACCTGATGACGGAATTCCTTCAGATTTTCATCAAAAGGTTTCAGGAGCATGTTCAGCCGTTCCGTGCTCAGCTGACTGAAAGTTTCTGTTTTCTGCTGGAAGATTTTGTTGGCTATGTTTTCGAATTCCAGGTTCAGTTGCTTGTGCATGCTTTCGATTTCTGCTTTCTGGTTGTCCAGCCGTTCTTCCAGCGCTTTCTTTTCAGTACGGGCGACAGCAAGGCTCTGCTGGAGGGCTGTAATCTCTTCTGCCTGCCGGGAAGTGCGCTGCTGTTCGCTTTGCAGAAGTTCCAGATCGTGGGCTTGCTGCATTTCCATTTGAGCCCGCAGAATACCGCTTTTCCGTGAAGCGGCCAGATAGCCTATGAGAGTTCCGGCGAGAAGGCCGGTCAATATCCATACAAATTCCATGGTTCTGAGTTTTTAAGTTCATCTTTGCAAAGGTAACAAAAATCGGGAGACAGCCGACGGTTTCTGTCAAAAGCATACGGACCGCGGCATGCTGGTCTGCATACCGCGGTCCGTCATTCTGAACTTCCGGATCAGGAAGTGAGATTATTGTGCACCTCCTCCTGTGGAACCGCCCTGTCCGCCACCGCCGGCTTTGACGTCATCGTTACTGATGCTGCGGGCTGTCTTCTTCACCTGTGCTTTCAGTTCGCCGAAACGCCAGCTGATGCTCAGACCATAACTCCGTGAGGGTGACTTCGACAGACTCCAGGAACGGAACGTGTCTGTAACGGTTTCGTTGGAATATTCCTGATATTTGCTGAATACGTTGCTGGCAAAGAGAGATACGTTAAGGCGTTTCTCTTTCAGGAACGAACGGCTCAGGTTGAAACCGTAATAATGATAGGATGAACCTTTTCCTTGCAGGGAAATATAAGGCGTGCTGCCTCCGCCGTATACACTGAAACGGAGATCCCAGGGAAGGGTCTGCTGGATATTTCCGAAGAAATTGCCCGTGAAACCGTGGTTGCCTGCTGCGAATTCACTGCTCTTGAAGTCGGAATAAGAACCGCTGGCATTCAGTGAAATACGGGTTTTGTTTCCCGGATTCCAGTTCATCCAGAGGGAAAGACGTGTACGGTTGCTCTTTCCGATGTTGCCGTAGGTACTTTCCATGACTCCGTTGTTCATGAATGAATAGTGTTCGATACCATTGTTGATGAACATATAACTCAGGTTCAGGTTGAAGCTGAATTTGGCACTGAAACTGCTGAATGTCATGCCCAGATTGTGCGACTTTTCCGTATCCAGGTCGGGATTACCATAGCTGATGGAGGTCGGATTACTGGTATCCCGGAAAGGATTCAGGTACCAGATACCCGGACGGTTGATACGCATGTTATAATTTGCACGCAGCGTCATGGTGTTACCCAGCATATAAGAAATGTTGGCCGACGGTACGACGTCATCAAAATTTGCATTGAAGTTCCGGTCCGGTAACTGCGCATATTCCACATCCATAAAGGTATGTTCGTATCTGACTCCGGCCTTCACGCCCAGTTTTTTCCACTTCAGCTGATAGTCGGCATACGCAGCCAGGATGTTTTGTCCCTGGTCGAACTTGCTGGTAAGGTCTGCATCGGGTTGCATGACTCCTTCGTTATTTTCCCGGTAATATTTGCTGTCACTGGCATTGAGGCGGTAGATATATTTCAGACCGGCATCCACATAATGCATGTCGCTGATGGGATTCACATAGTCTATCTGTCCGGTATGTTCTGCCGTGTGGGCATCGTTGTTATAATATTGGCGGCGTAAAGGACCATAAAGTTCTTCCGGGTAGTTATCAATCTCATCGTATGAGGTAGTTGCTTCTCCTCCGTTTGGTGAATTGTTGAACTTGTAAGAAAGCGTGAGGTATTCTCCTTTTCTTTTGAAGGAACGCTGATAGTCAAGGTTCACACCCACATTGCTGAAATTATTGGTATTGTCCGACAAGGTGCGGTAGCTGTATGTATGTTCCCGGGCTTCGTTCAGCATTTCTGTGTAAGCATTGTTCTTGGTGTTGAACTTGCCGCCGAACAGATTGGCCGAGAAGGTGATCAGGTTCAGGGTGTCGATTTCATAACTTCCTTCCAGATTTCCGAACTGGAACGTTCCGTCGCTGTCATAAGACGAATTGCTGTTCAAGTGACGGAAGTCAGTTGATGTGAAATCTTCACGGGTACTTTCGTTGTATCCGGTCGGCTGGGTCTGGTAATTATATGCATAGTTACCGGTTACTGTAAATTTACCGACCTGTACGGTACCGTATGCACCGCTGCCCAGTCCCATGTTGCTGGCGCGCGCATTGACGGTTACATTGTAACCTTGCATTCTTGCGTCATCCGTAATGATATTCAGGATACCGCCGATACCTTCGGCATCGTATTTGGCTCCCGGTTCAGTAATTACTTCGATTGACTTGACAGAATTGGCCGGAAGACTTCTCAATACTTCTTTCGGATTGTTGCTCATCAAGGTGTTGGGCTTTCCGTTGACATGAACTTTAAAGTTGCTGGATCCGTTCACCTGGATATTGTCTTCCCCGTCTACCGTAACGAGAGGTACTTTACGCAACATTTCCAGTGTGGTATTTGTCTTGGAGTCCGGGTCGTCTTCCACACTGTATGAAATCTTGTCGATTTCAGCCTTTACCAGCGGTTTTTGTGCAACGACTTCCACTCCTTTCAGCATTTCACTGGCTTCAGCTGTATAAAGCGTACCCAGATCTACCTGCTTTTGTGAGGCAGAGAGCGTGAACTTGCGTTCCACCGTCTTTTTTCCGACGGAAGTCAGTGTGATGATGTAATCTCCCGGTTGGGTGAGTTTTTCATTGAATCTTCCTTTCTCATCCGTCACGTTGAGTTTTACCGGTTTGTCAAGCGACTTGGCAGAAAGAATCCGGATGGTGGCGTAAGGTTCTGTGTCGTTTGTAAGGGAGTCTACCAATACGCCTTTGACAGAGTAGTTCCCCGACTGTCCCATAGCCGGAATGCATGTTGCAATCAGGCAAAATAAAATGCAGAGCATTTTTGAAAGAACATTTGTTTGCATAGTACTTTGGTTGTTTGTTGTATAATAAGATTTATTGAAGATGCATGATTCTTATTAAATTTGTCAAAAGTAATGTTTTATCAGATAGAACTTATGATTTATTTGTTAATCTTGGTTAACAGGAACAGATTTTTACTTATTCCCGGCAAGTTGTGAGTGAAAGTAACGGAGTTTTGTCAGACTGAAAGTACAGATATATTGACAGACTTGTTACGTTGTGTCAGAAAAGTCCTGCCAGTTTGTCACATTTGTGCTTTGGCATACTTTTGGCTATATGGTTTGCGTCCTTTCGGACAAATTTCAATAAGTATAAACATATAAAAACATAGAATTATGAACATTAAACCATTAGCAGACAGAGTCCTGATTCTTCCGACTCCTGCAGAAGAAAAAACAATTGGCGGTATTATTATTCCTGACACAGCGAAAGAAAAACCGTTGCAGGGTGAAGTCGTTGCAGTAGGCAACGGAACTAAAGACGAAGAAATGGTCTTGAAAGTAGGCGATCAAGTTTTATACGGTAAATATTCAGGTACAGAAATTGAACACGAAGGTGTGAAGTATCTGATGATGCGTCAGAGCGATGTGCTTGCAGTGCTTGGTTAATCAATAACTTATAAATTAAAGAAAGGAAATTATTATGGCAAAAGATATTCTCTTCAATATGGACGCGCGTGACCTGTTGAAAAAAGGTGTAGATGAATTGGCTAACGCAGTGAAAGTAACTCTGGGCCCGAAAGGTCGTAACGTGATCATCGAAAAGAAATTCGGTGCTCCTCACATTACAAAGGATGGTGTAACTGTTGCTAAAGAAGTGGAATTGAGCGATCCGTTCCAGAACACAGGTGCACAGCTTGTGAAGTCTGTTGCTTCAAAGACTGGTGACGATGCCGGTGATGGTACAACTACTGCAACTGTTCTGGCTCAGGCTATTGTAGGCGTAGGTTTGAAGAATGTAACTGCCGGTGCAAACCCGATGGATCTGAAACGCGGTATCGATAAAGCAGTTGCCAAGGTTGTTGAATCTATCAAGTCACAGGCTGAAACTGTAGGCGATAACTATGATAAGATTGAACAGGTTGCAACAATTTCTGCGAACAATGATCCGGTGATCGGTAAACTGATTGCAGATGCAATGCGCAAGGTTTCCAAGGACGGTGTGATCACTATCGAAGAAGCTAAAGGTACAGATACTACTATCGGTGTAGTAGAAGGTATGCAGTTCGACCGTGGTTACTTGTCAGCTTACTTTGTAACAGATACAGAGAAGATGGAATGCGTGATGGAACATCCGTATATCCTGATCTATGACAAGAAGATTTCTAACCTGAAAGATTTCCTGCCTATTCTGGAACCGGCTGTACAGAGCGGACGTCCTTTGCTGGTTATCGCAGAAGATGTGGACAGCGAAGCTTTGACTACTCTGGTTGTAAACCGTCTGCGTGGTCAGTTGAAGATCTGTGCAGTGAAAGCTCCGGGCTTCGGCGACCGTCGTAAAGCTATGCTGGAAGATATCGCCGTATTGACAGGTGGTGTTGTAATCAGCGAAGAAAAAGGCTTGAAACTGGAACAGGCTACACTGGAAATGCTGGGTACTTGCGATAAAGTAACTGTATCTAAGGAAAATACAACCATTGTAAACGGCGCCGGTCAGAAAGAACTGATTCAGGAACGTATCAACCAGATCAAGGCTGAGATGAAGAATTCTACTTCTGATTATGACAAGGAAAAACTGCAGGAACGTCTGGCTAAGCTGTCAGGTGGTGTAGCAGTTCTGTACGTAGGTGCAGCCAGCGAAGTAGAAATGAAAGAAAAGAAAGACCGTGTTGACGATGCATTGTGCGCTACCCGTGCAGCTATCGAAGAAGGTATCGTTCCGGGCGGTGGTGTAACTTACATCCGTGCCATCGATGCTTTGGAAGGTATGAAGGGTGACAACGCTGATGAAACAACTGGTATCGAAATCATCAAACGTGCTATCGAAGAGCCGTTGCGTCAGATTGTAGCCAACGCTGGTAAAGAAGGCGCAGTAGTTGTTCAGAAAGTACGTGAAGGCAAGGGCGACTTCGGTTACAATGCACGTACCGATGTTTACGAACACTTGCATGCAGCTGGTGTGGTAGATCCTGCCAAAGTTACTCGTGTTGCATTGGAAAACGCAGCTTCTATCGCAGGTATGTTCCTGACAACCGAATGTGTTATCGTAGAGAAGAAAGAAGATAAGCCTGAAATGCCGATGGCTGCTCCGGGAATGGGCGGTATGGGCGGCATGATGTAATAGAGTCGCTTAGTTGCTTATCATAGTTAATATTACATAAAAAGGAAAGGCCTCTGGAGTTTTTTTCCAGAGGCCTTTTATTTTTGTAAGCTGATTAATCTTATCTTGAAATGAAAAAAACTTTTTTATTGTTAGCCTTGACTCTGTCCGGCCTTTTCGCATGTAGTGAACAAAATCAGGTTGATAAATGTGAAGCAATTATAGATGATTCTTCGGAAATTGTTCATAAAGAGAAAACTCTCATGTCTTCCATTCTGACAATATCCGATATTATACCGCTTGAAACCAATGATTCATCTCTGTTAGGCAGTATAGAAAAAGTAACCAGACGAGGCAATTTTATTTATATAAAGTCCGGGAATAGTCCATTAATGATGTTTGATAAAGAAGGTCGTTTCCGGAATTGCATCGGAAAGATCGGATCAGGACCGGAAGAATACCCTTTGTTGTCTGATTTTGATGTTAAGAATGAAAACATCTATATTCTGACAGCAAACAAGATTCAGGTGTATGATTGTACCGGTAAATGGATTAAGGAAATTCCCATCGGTGTGAATGCATCAGGAATACGTCTGGCCGGTGATAAAATATTGTTGTCTGTCCTGAATGATGAAAAAGTGATTCATCTGCTGGATGAAAACGGGAAATTTATCGAAAGCCAGTTGAAAAACAATTCAGGATTAGGGCTTCAGAGAAACATTTCCTTTGTAAAATACGGTCATTGTTATTTATTTCCTATGGGACGTTCAAATGAATTGTTTGCGTATGATACCACAGGGAATGGGACATTCAATAAAATGTCTTACCTGGCATCAGAGCAGTTGACCAGTGAGCAGGAATCTGCCATGAAGGAAAATAATCGGGATTATCAAAAGGAATTGGACAGCCGTGGCTTTTTTGACGGGATATTAGCGGACAATACACATGCTATTGTTCCCTTTATAAAGAAGGAGAATATTACGGTATGGATGAAAAACATTCAGACTTCGCAAGTGATGGCTTATGACTTATCTGCACTGGAGAATGATCTTACATATTTGTCTGCATCTTCTTTCTTCTATGATAATACCGAAAGTGACAGTGCGTTCCTTACTTATGTTATGCCATATAAATTGAAGGAAAGGCTTAAGGAGGTTCCGGAGGAAAAAAGAAACCAATATTTTGAGAGGATGGACAAAATCGTTGAAACGTCCAGTGAAGATGGGAATCCGGTTATCATAGGACTGAAGTTTCCCACCCCTTCATATCAGCTATTTGAGTAATAGTTCCCTTCGGTG
>OOCF01000414.1_pt1 | contig 20677 bp, 14 predicted proteins | sample 1671001 | NCBI WGS metagenome assembly OOCF01 (sample SAMN06348112, study PRJEB24527) | human gut metagenome | biome: human gut; feature: ankylosing spondylitis patient; material: feces | host: Homo sapiens | place: China | collected 2015-10
TACTTATGTTTTTACTTTCTTTGCATATAAAATAATTCTCTTAAAAGGAGATGTATCAATGGACATACGTTTACGGGGGCACACTCGCATTTTCCATAGTGGGAACGAAAGAGCTTTGGGTGTCAATTTCTTTGAGTGGATTTCGAAAGACGTATGAAACATGGTTAAAAGAAGTGCTTCTCAAAATATATAGTTGTTGGGCAGTAGCTTCATTCTCTTATAGAGAGATGTTGCGGATAATGAGTAAAACTGAAATAAATATAAATAGGAAATGAAACGTGCGCTTTTATTATTTATGATAGTCGTCTCCTGTGTCTCGCAGGAACTCTGTGCGCAGAAGGTGGGTGTGAAAACCAATCTGGCGGCAGATTTTGCGTTGAATCCCAATATAGGATTGGAGGTAGGTCTTGCTCCCAAGTGGACACTGGAAGTGGATGGCCAGTTCAATGCGTGGACGCTCTCGGATGACAAACGCTGGAAGCATTGGGCAGTGCGGCCCGGAGTCAGGTATTGGCTATGCGACCGCTTGGGTGGCTCCTATTTCGGTGCCTATTTGCACGGCGGACAGTATAATGTCGGCGGCATCAATCTCCATGTGAATTTTCTTGGAACGGACTTCCGCAAACTGAAGGACACCCGCTATCAGGGGTGGTTCGCCGGAGGAGGTGTGTCATACGGTTACGCTTTTGTACTTGACCGGCATTGGAATTTGGAAACGGAAATAGGCATCGGTTATTCCTATACCCGTTACGACCGTTTCCGGTGTGCCGGATGCGGCAAGAAAATTGAAACGGACAAGCCGCATCACTACGTGGGTGTCACGAAAGCGGCCATTAACTTGGTTTATCTATTCTAAATTACAGTGAAATGAAAAGGACGATATTCATACTGGCAACCCTGCTTGGCATGACAGGTATGTCTGAAGCGATGGCGCAAACAGCCACGGGCATCATACCCGGTGTGTCTGTTGAGAACTTCAATATGAGTCGCAATGGCAAGTACCTTACCGTTACGATGGATATAGATTTGTCGGAGCTTGATGTGAACTCCAACCGTGCCGTATTGCTTACCCCACGGCTGGCCAACGGGACGGATTCGCTGGACCTGCCGTCGGTGGGCATCTACGGACACCGCAGGTATTACTATTATATGAGGAACGGGATAGGCACGATTTCCGGAGAATCGGAGCTTGCCTACCGTATGTCGGAAAAGCCGGAACGGATGGAATACACCAACCCCATCGTCTATAAGGACTGGATGGACGGGGCCACGCTCAGCCTCCACCGCAGTGACTGGGGATGCTGCCAGAAGATACTGGCGGAATACCAAGGCAAGCTGGGGCGGCATCGCGAGGCGTTCTTCCCCGAACTGGTATTCGTGCAGCCTAAGGCCGAAGTCATGAAAAGCGGTTCGCTGTCCGGATCGGCATACATCGACTTCCCGGTCAACCAAACGGTGATTGATCCCGGCTACCGACGCAACACGGCTGAGCTGGGTAAGATACAAGCCACCATCGACTCCGTGCGCCTCGACAAGGACGCCACCATCACCGTTGTGTGGCTGAAAGGTTTCGCTTCGCCCGAAAGTCCGTACAAGCACAATGCCGACCTGGCCATCGGGCGTACCGCTGCACTCAAGAAACACATCGGCCGGCTGTACCACTTTGCAGACAGCATCATCCGGACCGACCACGAGCCGGAGGACTGGGCGGGATTGCGCCGCTATGTGGAACAGTCTGACATGGATCACCGCACAGAGATTCTGGCAATGATAGACAGCGACATGGAGCCGGATGCCAAAGAAGCGAAAATCAAACGGACCTATCCGCAGGAATACCGCTTCATGTTGCAACAGTTCTATCCGGCACTGCGCCACACGGACTACCGTATCGACTACACCATCCGCACGTTCAGCGATGTGGAGGAAATAAAACGCATCATGGCCATGCAGCCGCAGAAGCTGAGCCTGAACGAGTTCTACCTCGTTGCCGGAAAGTATGAACCCGGCACGGACGAGTTTACCGATGTGTTTGAAACAGCCGTGCGCATGTTCCCCAACGATGAGGTTGCCAACCTCAATGCCGCCAATGCCGCCATCCGCAGGGATGATTTCGCCACGGCACGCAGGTATCTCGACAAAGCAGGCGACTCTGCCGAGGCGGTCTATGCGCGTGGTGCGCTTGCCGTGCGTGAGGGCGATATCGCCACGGCACGCAAGTATCTGACCAAGGCGAAAGAGATGGGGCTGGAAAAGGCGACATCCACGCTGGAAGAACTGAACGAAAGACAAAAGGAATAAAACTTAGTAATAACTTTTAATTTTTTAAGCAACATGAGATTAAGAAATCTATTTATGCCAATGCTTGTCGGACTGGCATTTGTTGGCTGTTCAAATGAGGATGTGATTTCCAGTGACAATGGTTTGGAAAAAGCAGAGGGACATTTTATGGCAGTGGAAATCTTTAATCCTGCAACAATAACGCGTGCGGGAGGAGATCAAACACAGGATACAGAAGACCCCAATGGTACTTATGAAGAAGGTTATGCGGAAGAAAACGCTATTACAAAGCTGCGTTTCTATTTCTTTGACCAAGTTGGAAATCCAGTCGATGTAAATAGTGATGTGAATTATAAAGAAAGTGAAAAAATTGAATCCGATGGAGCAGATATGCCGAATGTAGAAAAGAAATTAAAGGCTATCGTTGTTATTAATCCAAAGGACAAGTCAAATGTAAAAGGTATGGTTGTTGTAGCCAATCCTGATAAAGCTGCTACCCAACTTGGAACTAACTCTTTATCCCTTACTGAGCTTAGAGATAAAGTTGGTGACTATAATATTACAATGGTTCAAGGTAAACCCAAAACCTTTGTTTTGACAAGTTCTTCGTATGCAAATGAAAATGGGCAAATAAATATGGCTGAAGTAACGTCTGAGAATCTTTGTTCAAGTGAAAGTGCTGCCCTTCTGAATCCAGTTAAAGTTTACATCGAGCGTCTGGTTGCCAAAGTGAAGTTAAGCGTAAACTACGAGAAAATCGGCACAGACATAGGCACAGTAAAAGATGTGACGATGGGTGGGCAAACTTATAAAGCTATTCCTTTGAAAGACAAAAAAGGTGCTGACGGCAGCAACATTACAGCAGACGAAAAACAAGTATATGTTATTTTCAATGCCTGGGATGTTACAGGTACAGCAGATAAATCTTACCTTTTCAAGAAGGTTAATTCTACAACTAACTGGAATGGCTTGGGTTGGACATGGAATCATCCTGGTTTCTTCCGGTCTTACTGGGCTATGAATCCTGCCGGCTTGACTCTAAAGTATTATACATATAATAGTATTGGTAAGAAAATAGGTACACCGGGTACAAGTGACAACTACTATGACTATGTGGCCTATTGCCTGGAGAATGCAGCGGATAATTATACTGATGGTACAAAATCAGGTTATAACCCGGATGATGCAAAAAGTAATCGAACACAGGCAATCATCAAAGCTACATTGGTAACTGTTGGTGATGATAATGTTGCAACACCTCTTGAACTGGCAAGATGGGCAAATGAAGATTATACGGTAGAGGATGTTAAAACGGCAATGATAAATACTGTCACAACTGATATCTATAAAGAGAATCCAGAATATCAAGACGGAACGGCAGGTACTGAAAAGTTTATATCAATTGCACCGGAAGATGTAGTTTTAGTTCGTGCTGAGGATGCAGGAATGGCTAATGGCGATAGTGAAAACAGCAAAAGATATTTAAGTTATTTGCAATTACCGAAAACAAGCACCACACAATTCTATTCGGCAGCTATTAAAACGGCAACAACTGAAGAGCAAATTAATAGTGCGAAATTAACGAACGATGCTGTAAACGGTAAACTCAAAGATATACTTGGAGCAAAAGTCTGGGATAATGGTGCAGCTTACTATTATACGGATATCCAGCACTTAGGTACTGCGGCTGACAAGGGGCTTTATGGTGTTGTTCGTAACCATATTTATGATATAAAAATCAATTCTGTATATGGATTGGGAACTCCTGTTTATGATCCGGAAGGTGAAACACCGATTATTCCACAAAAGCCCAAAGAAGATGATACATATATTGCAGCCCAGATCCATATCGTGTCTTGGCGTGTAGTTAATAACGATGTAGATCTCGAATGGTAATTCATCCTAAAAATTAAAAAGGTGGGAAGCATTTCAAGGGATGCTTCCCCACCTTTCAAACCTATCCCTTGAAATCGAAAAGAGAAGCACTCGCGCATCGGTGCAAAGAGAGATGCGACCTTGGAAATTCCCGTGAGGCATTTCCCACTTGACACGGAAATCCATACTCCGACAATTGCCGGAGATACTATATATACGATGAACAAAAGAATACTGACATGAATATATCGGCTTGTATCAGAAATGCATGGTTTGTGGCGGTAGCCGTTTTGCTATTCCCGCTTGTCGCTTGCAATGGAGTGATTTACGATGAAGAAGGCGATTGCTCGGTGTATTATCGCCTCAAATTCCGCTATGACATGAACCTGAAGTGGGCGGACGCTTTCGCAAACGAGGTTTCGTCTGTCCATCTGTACGCCTTCGATCGGTCGGGCGTGCTGGCATGGCAGAAAGCGGAACAGATTGTTCCGGGAACAGCGGAAGACTATTCGATGCTGCTCGACCTGCCCCCCGGCGACTACAAGTTGCTGGCATGGTGCGGGCTGCAGAACGACGGCGAGCGTGACGAATCATTCTCCGTACCCGAAGCCCGTGTGGGCGAGACCCGTATGGAACAGTTGCAGTGTGCGTTGAACCGTCAGCACGATGAATCGGGCGCATACAGTGAGGAACACTTGTACCGTCTCTTCCACGGCACGTTGGATGTATCGTTGCCTGTCAACGATGACGGCGGCAGCTACGAATACACCATGCCTTTGATAAAGAACACCAACCATGTCCGCGTCATCCTGCAGCACTTGTCGGGAGTAGATGTGAATAAGGAAGACTTCATCTTCCGCATAGATGATGAGAACGGCCTTATGGCGTACGACAACGAACTGCTGGCCGATGAGAACATCAACTACCGCCCTTGGGATATACAGAATGTCGAGGCCGGCATCGGCAGGGAAGGCGACAGTGCCGTCAGCAAGGTGAAAGGCCTCGTTGCCGACTTCACTGTGGGCCGCCTGATAGAGACACACCGCGAGAAAATGATGCTCACCATCACCAACCGGGAAGGCAAGACGGTGGCACGCATTCCGGTGATAGACTATGCCTTGATGGGAAAAGAGTACTATGAAGAGGAATACCGCTACCCGATGGACGAGAGGGAGTTCCTCGACCGTCTTGACGAGTGCGTGATGACTCTCTTTCTCGACGAGGATCACAACTGGGTCAGCTGCGTCATCCAGATTCTGTCATGGCGTGTGGTGCTGAGTAATGTTGATATTGAATAATTAGATAGAAGGATTGGAACTGATGAAACCGAACATTATACATAGCATTGTAGTCTGTCTGGCGGCATTCGCACTGCCTTTTATGGTGACGTGCTGCAGTCAGGAAGAATCCTTGCCGGACAATGTTGAGGAGGCTGTCCTCTGTCTGAACATCGAACCGATTGGGCAGACAAGGGCAAGCACGGCAGAGTTGCCCGACAACGAGAAGATGCACAGTGTGCGTGTCGTTGTCTTGGATAAGAATATGACAATAGAACACAACAAGTACTATGGATTGGAAGACGCACAGGACAGGAAATTCATTACACTGAAGGTGAAGCCCAACGAAAAGAAGATGATATACCTCTTTGCCAACGAAGAAAGTGTGTCATCTGTAGGAGGTGTAATCATACCCGGTGGAGGTACAGCATTAGCCGCTTTCTTCAACAGTTATAAAGTAGGAGATAGTAATTTTAATGTCGAAGTGGACAAACTCTACTTCACTCCGGACTATACGAACGGAAATCCCATCCCGATGTCCTCCATGTACGAGATAGATATTCCTGAAAAAGGAGTTATCGAAGAGACTTTCTACGTGGTGCGTGTCGCCACCAAGTTCACCGTGAACTTCTTTAATTGGCGTGTAGAGGATGTAACTGTGGAAAACTTCTCCATAGAGAGCCATGCAGACCGGAACTTTCTGATGGCACATGTCAGCAGCTACCCTGATACTCAAAACCCTGAAACCAACCAAAAATACCCCACTTGGATAGATTGGCTGAAAGCGGTTTCCGATGCCTCAAACGTGGATAGCGATGCAGCCACAAACAGGTTCGGTTGGCTGACGGACTACAAGCTGCCGGCAGAGGAAGGTAGCATAAGTACCTATACCCATGGAAAGGTAACGGTCGGGAAACCGACAGTTGACATAAATTACCCGGACAATTCAAAACCGGGCGTGGCAAGTGTTGTTCCCGTTTTCTACCTGCCCGAAAGCAAGAATCTCAAACAAGAGGGAGCTACAATAGTCGGCGAGCAGGAATACACCCTGAGTATCAATATAGCCGGAAGGGCTGAACCTTTCGTCTGCAAACTCGATAAGTTGAAGGCACTCTTCCGCAACACCCATCTTGTGGTGAACGTCACCATGTATAATAGCAACGAAATTGTAGTGGATGTGATTCCATATAGCGAGGTAATCCTTGAACCGGAATTCGGATTGTAAAACAATAAACAAGAAATATATGAAGCATTTTGTACGACATATCATTCTCTTCCTGATGATAGCAACCGTCACAAGTTGCTATGACGAATTTATGAAGCAAGAAATCATAGGCGAAGGCAAAGCGAAGATCTCCGCCACAATAGACTTCAAACCCATGTCCGCCGCACTTACCCGGACAAAGGCGGCAGGGGATGCCTTAAAGGATATTCACAGCCTGCATGTGTTGTTGTATGATTACGATACAAAGAAATTAATTGAACAGTATAAGTGGAAAATAGATGAATATTCCGTATCCGAAAAAGACCGTAATAATGATGATGCCGAAAACGGAAGTAGCGCGGAAACAAAAACCAAACAGGCCACTTTCAACCTGCCGGAAGAAATCGACTTCGGCAAGTACTATATGTATGCCGTGGCTAACATTGACAGTTTATTTGAGAAATATTCCGGTGACATACTGACAGTTGACGGGCTTAAAAACATTTCCTTGGTATGGGATTCTGAAAACATAGCCGCCAATGGCCAGATGATAGGCTTTTTCACGAATACTTCCAGCCCATCTTACGATGAATCTATCACATTGAATGTAAGCAATCCGAAACTCCATGCTTGGCTACGCCGTGCGGCATCGAAAGTGACGGTTGCATTCGATGGTAGCAAATTGAAAGAGGGAGTGTTTATCTATCTCCAATCCGTGCAGATTAAAGACATTCCTTCGCAATGTTATTTGGGAAAGGATAATAACGTGGGAAAAGAGGGGTACACCTTGAACGTGCCAGAGAACGGGCCTGATATGATTGATGGAGAAATCATTACTTATCATGAAGGGGATATGGCAGAAGATTTTGAATACGGGGAAGGTTGTGCGGATCATCGTGTCACGGTAGGTACCCCCCATTTCGGTTCTCACGATGAAACAGCTCCCGCGCTGTATTTTTACGAGAATATGCAGGGCGCAGGTGATAATATGCCCGACAAACGGCAGGATGCCGACAATAATGGAATACTTGACTTTCCGGGATTACCAGACAAGCCGGAGAAATACCCTTATTACCGTCCAAAAGACGACGTACCTTACGGTACATACATCGAAGTACATGCGCACTACATATCCAACAATTCCGAGAGATTGGGCAACGGGCACATCATCTACCGTTTCATGTTAGGACAGGACGTGATTAATGACTATAACGCCAAACGTAATTGCCACTACAAGCTGACATTGAAATTCAAAAACTTCGCCAACGAAGCAGATTGGCATATAGAGTATGAGGAACCGGAACCGGGCGTGATGACTCCCGAGCCTTATTATATCTCATACTTGTATAACCATTCCATGATGTATCCCATCAAGGTGAACACGGGAGGCCGAAAGATAGAATACATAAAAGCGGAAATTTTGGAAAACAACTGGGCACCTTATAATGCCAGCAGTGATATTTATTACACGGGTGCTCCGAATGGTGTTGCAGCACCGTGGAACGGTTTTCTGTCATTACATAAAACAACGGAAACGGTTTTATATGAAAATAAAATCGGATCAAATGAGCAATACTACAACACAGTTCCCAAACGTGGAGAACGTGAATATAAAGATTTTGTTTTGCCTGGCGGCATAACTTCCAAGGAATTCACGACGGAGAATTCAGAACCAGACGATAAATACCGTGTAGAAAAACACCCCACGGAAGCAAATACATACAACATCTATATTCCTATGTACACGCGCGCCAAGCAGATGATATCAACAACCGGATACACGGGAAACAATCCTTACGTGGCATATCAGAGAAAGGCGAGAGTCAAGATTACAACTAAGTTGGAAGGATTGAATGAAGTATTTACCAATGAAGTCCCGATATACCAGGTACGTCGTGTTGTGAATCCGAAGGGTATATATAGATCTCTCAAAAATAATAAGTCGTTTCATGTCGTGTTGAAACGATTGCCGAGAGAGAATGACCAAATGTTCAAAACATTCCAATCTGAAGGACAATGGAAAGCCTATGTCGTCAAGGAAACGAATGGAAAAGGGATTACTTTATCGGTAACTGACCCTAATACAACGGAGTTGAAGGACGATCCGGAATATGGGAAAGCCATATATGGTAAAACCGGCAGCGTAATTGATTTCAATGTGAATTTTGAGCAGTCGTCAGATAACCTGTCAGAGAACCGTTATGCTATTATCCGCGTGGAATATCACAATTATACCTGCCAGCATCTGATTTTCGTGCGGCAAGGTGACAATCCTGACGATTTGGTTGCAGGTGGTGTGAAGTGGTATGCCATGAATATGAAGACTACAAGCGAATTGGCTTCCAATCCGTTGGACGAAGGATCGCTGTTCAAATTCGGAAAATGGAATCATCCGATAGACGCATTGAGTAATAAAAATCCGCGTGAGCCGTGGATAAATGTTACACCGGAAGATTTCAAAATATATCCTGAAGATGGCTTTACCAATGCGGCAACCGGAGATAAAATGGAGTGGACAGACATTATTCATAGTAATACGACCGATGGGTTCGGAAATCCTCAAATGGCGAATGCCAGGGTGGCTACGGGCGCAGACTTCTGGGAATTGAGGCAGTATAGTTATATAGAGCAGGGATACGGTGTATTGTATGGAGATGATGCCACGGAAACGGCTGATGACATCGTAGAAGCTTACGGCTATGACTATAAGCATAATAAGTCAGGACGTGGAATGAGAGGTTGTTTTGCGTACAACAGCAAAACGGGTAAGAATCTGTTCTTTCCCATTGGTGCCTCCGGCTACGGACACAGAAAACAGAGCTATACAGCCACTTGGGGAGATCCTGAAACCGTCAATGGAGTATTAAGATATTCTGCCGGCCGGACAAAATTATATCCCGATCCCGTGGAGCGTCCGTTGTTTTATGACTTATACAAACGACCGGGAGGCATCTATTGGTTAAATGCGGAAATTCCTCAAAACCACTTTACGCCGACGGACGGTGTCAGCCTGGGATGGGATATCAACTATTTCTCATTTGATTTCAATTTTATCAGCAAGGGCAACCTGATCAGAAGCGGTGGCTCTGACGCGTGTTTCGTGCGTTGCGTGGTAGATCCATGATTATGAGAGAAAATTCTTATTTTCAATATGGCCTTACAAGAACATAAATGCCACTACACCAGAGGCTGCAAGGCTGAGACTGAAGCCAAATACCGTCCGGCGTTGGAACTATATGCCACGTCCGACCTCTCCACTGTCGAGATATGCCGGCGGTGCGAAGTCTCTCTCAACGGATTTTCCCGCTATGTCAATACTTATCACCGGCATCTGATGCTGGAACGCAACGGCATCAAGTGCAGTCCGGAGGAAGCCGCTGATATAAAGATGAACCAGCGGCGGGGGCAGCGTCCTGAAACACATGCCAAGTATAAGGAGGCCATCGCAGCGTGCGGCAGCATGGACTATATAGAGTACAACGTGTCGCAGATAGCCCGCGAGTTCGGATTGAGCGGCACGAACCTCGGCCGTCAGCTGCGGACGCATTATCCCGAAGTGCTGGAGTTCCGCGAGAGGGCACGGCAACGGCTGGGACTGGACGACGGCCTGCCCCGGGGCACGCGTCCGTGGTGCAAGGAACAGTATGCCGAAGCGGTGGAGCTTCTGCGTGCCGACCGTTATATCACGGTGCAGGAGGCAGCCGACCGCTGCAATGTCTCCTACACCGGATTGGAACAACATTTGATATTCTACCACAAGGAACTGGTGGAGAATCGCATCAAGGTGCGCAAGAAGGCCGTGAGACAGCAGCGCAAAGGAAAGATAACGGGACGCGGTACCCTTCACGCCCCGAAGCCCGAAACGATAGAAGTGTATGCCGAAACCCTCCACCTCTACCGTACCACCCCGATGTCTGCCCGGAAAATAGCCAAACAGACCGGCGTATCAATAAAAGGCTTTTACGAATACCTGCAAACCTGGCACAAGGATTTGGTCTGTGAGCGGAAAGGCATCCCTTACGAGGAAGGCAAGCCAGTGGAGTGGTCATCCGTGCGAAGATACAATCCTGCCACCGCTGCCAAATATGCGGATGCCATTACCCGGCTGAAAGAAGGCGGGCTTTCTACGGCAAAGGTCGCCGCCGAGTTTGGTTTGCATCCTGAATGTTTCAGGCAATACTTGAAAGAGCATGAGCCGGAACTCTATGCCCGGCAAGGTATGGTCAAAACAGAAAGCGGTCGTTCTATGGCAAACCATAGCATGGGAAAATACAAGGAGGCCTTGCACCTTTATGCTACGACAACCGAAAGCGTGAAATCGCTGGCAAGACGATTCGGGTTCAACGACTGTTCCTTCGGCCAGTTCATCAGAAGACATTTCCCCGAACTGCACGAACAACACCAAAAACTGGTGCAACAGACGAAAAAGACTGATTAAGTTCACACTATGCTGATACGTTCTTTGGGAGCCAAACCGGACTAAAATTGAATCCTGTTGATGAGTTCTATTGCCGTAATGTCACGCATGAGGGTGAACCCGAACCATTTTCTGCCCAAATCCTTGATTGAAGCCCCTATGTGGTACACTTTCATTGTCTATGAGCAGAAACCGGTCGTGTGCCTTGTTGAATCGCTTTACCTCGATAAGCGGATATTGGGCGTTGTGGCGGTCAACATCAAGTTGGAACTGGTTGCTGACACGCTGCGTGTAGATAGTGGCTGATACTCCTTCCTTTCTTTTATCAAGCAAAGTCAGCACGGTATCATCCGCATAATTGTCAATCAGCACAACGGACTGTTCAGCCTTCCGAATTAAATCAGACACGAAACGGTAAGCGTCAAACACCTGCCCGTCATAGAAGATGCCCTGCACAGGAGGAACGTCGGCATCCAAACGCTTGAAAACCTCGTCGATGCGTCTGTCGGTCACTTCCTGATGCTGTTTCATTTCCAGTTGGTGATACTCTATAGTCTCAAGCCTTTGGAATAATTGGGCATTGGCCGCAATAAAGCGGCGCATGGACACAAAGGCTCTCATAATGCGAATATTGGCTTCAATGGCTGTTTGGGAATGAAGTACACTACTAAGCATGGCGACACCATTTTCGGTAAATGCGTATGGTAATTTTCTCGCTCCCATAGTGATGGATTTGGATGTCGCAAATTGCGACTTCCATTCTTCAAACTCTTCTTTGGTAAGTTGAAACATGAAATCATCAGGAAAACGTTCGATATTTCGCTTTACCTGCTCGTTCAGACGTTTGGTTTCCACTCCATATATTGCTGCCAAATCCCTATCAAGCATAACCTGTTTCCCTCTGATTATTCTAATCATCGGTTGAATGTTGGTTACTTCGGGCAACTGGTCGCAATTTATGACCGATTCGTTTGCTATGCCGTTTGTATTTTCCCTTTCTTTCGCCATTGTCCTGATTTATTACTCGTTTTCGTTCAGACCTTTGATAATTTCGATACTCAATGTGTTTTCTATTTTGCAAATGGTTTCCAATGACATATTCTTTTGTCCTTTCAGCATCTTGGATATATATTGCTGGGTGCAGTTCATCTTTTCGGCAAGCATTTTCTGTGTCAAACCAAGTTCAGACATCCGCTTTGACATGAGGACGGCAATAGCCCGTGAGTATTGCGTCCAATCCCTTTTATCCTGCCCTGATTTGACTGTCTGCGATTCAGTTTCCAAAATTCCACAAGGCATCTTGTATGTCACTGTATTCATTGAAACGATTGCATTGCTTAATTCAGTTGCAAAGGTAGCACAAATATTTGAAATTGCACAACTTCCGGGTTGTTGTTCCGTGGAAAGAAACGAAATGCCATGCCTAAATCAAAAATTTAGGGAAGTAGAGACTTGTCGCCTTCCCATTCATAATGGTAATGAACTTCCATGCTGTTAATTCCTATCTTCTACCATAAGAACAACATTTCTCTATTTATTTGTTGTGAATTTGTTGCGCATAGATTATATATCTACTTGTTGTGGTTGATTATCAATATATTAATGTTTTTGCAAAATCAATGAAGTTGAAGGTACATCTTTAGATACGGCGAAATGGTTTGATCATAATCCAACTTGGATCGGACGACAGCCTTCACTCTTCCGCCGGGAGAATGTACGGGTGGAAAACGGTCAGCTGATTCTTTCCGGGAAGCGGGAACAAGTTCCAAATGCTCCGGAAGGATATCATACATTTACTTCTGCAGCTGTCCAAAGTAAGAAGAAAGTGCTTTACGGTTTCTTCGAAATCAAATGCAGACCGATGAATTCCGCATTATCGAGTGCATTTTGGCTGTATGTTCAGGACTCCATCAAACAGGAGGAAATTGATATCTTCGAAATCTGTGGACGTCATGATTCATTACCTAATTATCCAAAGACCTACTTTGCGACCTCACACTATATTATCAAAACTCATGATTTGCAGATCAGTGACCATGGAGAATTTATGAGTGAGATACCGTGGGTTGAGCGTTCATTTGTGGCAGGTTTAAAATGGACAAGAGACGAACTGGTTTGGTATGTGGACGGAAAGTTCAATCCATCACTTTCCCGATTACAGGTTATCGTGATTATGATGACAAAGCTGCAGTCGTTAAATATCCGCAAGCGAGTGGAGAATATGAAGGTTATGTTTGGTTCAATGGCGCAAATGGTGTGACACGTTCTTACCATTTGAAATACCACCGCAACGATATTCAGGGTACAGGTGATGACGGTTGGAAAAATCGAGGCGGAGATGGGCTGAACCTGATAGCCCCTTATGAGCATTTCTATAATACCGACGGTTTCGGGATACGTCCGGTATCAATAAAGTAAGCGTCGCACCTCTTGGCAGCTCACTCCAATACACTGTCCAGATAGGTTTTCATGTAGGCCGGATAGAGGAATTTAGGTACGTTGCACCCCGAATAAATCGCGGGATAGAACCGTTCAGTAGCAGATGGTCAAGCGGCGTATCGGCGGCTGTCGCCCGTATTTCGGAGTAAGACATGGGCACCAGCTCGAATACCCGGTACGTACCGTTAGGGGTTGCGTGACCTTTTTCAGTATGGCGAACTGCGAATTGCCCGAAAGGATGAACCTTCGGTCTGCGTCATCGTCCACAATGCCTTGTATATTATATGACAAGAGATTCGGAGCATTATGCACCTTATCGAGAATCATGCCCTCCACGTGCCGGTTCAGAAAAGCGACCGGGTCGTTTTCGGCAAAGTTCCGCATGTCAAGGTTCTCCAAAGAGTTGTACGGCAGGTGCGGAAACTGATTACGGATCAGCGTTGTCTTGCCGGACTGACGGGGATCAGTAACCAGCGGAAGGTTCACCTGGAAGTTGAAGAGAATTTTGGAAAGTTTAATCCGATGTATAGTTGTCGGCGATAAAATAAACCGTAATTTTACGCTGTCTTATCAAAACACAAATCACAGCATGGAACCCTTTATACATTTGCATGTTCATACCCAATATTCGTTGCTCGACGGACAAGCCTCTATTGATGCGCTGATTAATAAAGCGTATGATGATGGCATGCGTGCTATTGCCGTTACCGATCATGGTAATATGTTTGGTATAAAAGAATTCTTCAATAAGGTAAATAAGAAGAATGGAAAGGTGCAAGGCACGATCAAGGATTTACAAAAGGAATTGAAGACGTTGGGTGCCAAAGAGGAACGGACCGATGAGGAAAACGCCCGGTTGGCAGAAATCCCCGGCTTGTTGGAAAAGGCCCAAGGTGATCTGTTTAAGCCGATTATCGGATGTGAATGTTATTGTGCCCGGAATCACCGCCTCCAGAAGACGGAAAAGGAAGACCGAAGCGGATGGCACTTGATTGTTCTTGCCAAGAATATGACGGGATATAAGAACCTGATCAAGATTGTTTCCCAATCATGGACGGAAGGTTTCTACGGACGTCCGCGTATTGATAAGGAATTGTTGGAACAACATCGGGAAGGGTTGATTGTCTGTTCTGCTTGTCTGGGTGGAGAGATTCCACAGAAGATTATGCACGGAAATATTCATGCTGCCGAAGAAGCCGTGCTGTGGTTCAAGCAATTGTTTGGAGAAGATTATTATCTGGAGCTGCAACGTCATGAGACACATCGGGCGGATGCCGACCAGACTGTATATAAACATCAGGTAGAAGTCAATAAGGTCTTGATTGAATTGGCTCATAAACATGGTGTCAAGATTATTGCTACCAATGATGTGCATTTCGTCAACGAAGAGGATGCAGATGCACACGATCGCCTGATCTGCTTGAGTACGGGAAAGGATCTGAATGATCCGAATCGTATGCGTTATACGAAACAGGAGTGGATGAAGACTACTGCCGAGATGAATCAGATTTTCGGCGATATCCCGGATGCTTTGCGTAATACGCTGGAAATAGCAGATAAGGTTGAATTCTATAGTATTGACAGCGGACCGATTATGCCAACCTTTAATATTCCGGAAGACTTTGGAACGGAAGAAGGTTATCGGCAGAAGCTGACAGAGCAAGATCTGTTTGACGAGTTCACGAGGGATGAAAACGGGAATGTTGTCTTAAGTCAGGCAGATGCGGAAGCGAAGATCAAGAAATTGGGCGGATACGACAAGTTGTATCGTATCAAACTCGAAGCCGATTATTTAGCTAAGTTGACGCATGAAGGAGCCAAGCCTCGTTATGGTGATCCTTTGTCGGATGAAGTCAAGGAACGTTTGAACTTTGAGTTGCATATCATGAAGACGATGGGTTTCCCGGGTTACTTCTTGATTGTACAGGATTTCATTCGGGCTGCCCGAGAAGAATTGGGTGTTTCAGTAGGACCGGGCCGTGGTTCTGCTGCCGGTTCAGCGGTAGCTTATTGTTTGGGAATTACCAAAATCGACCCCATTAAATACGATTTGCTGTTTGAGCGTTTCCTGAATCCGGACCGTATTTCTTTGCCTGATATTGATACCGACTTTGATGATGACGGACGTGGCGAAGTGCTTCGCTGGGTAACGGAGAAATATGGTGCGGAACGTGTAGCACATATTATTACGTATGGTACGATGGCTACGAAGTCGGCTATCAAGGATGTGGCACGAGTTGAGAAAGTTCCGTTGGCCGAATCCAACCGATTGGCTAAGCTGGTACCCGATAAAATCCCGGATATGAAGAAATTCAAGCTCAAGGATGCCATTGAATATGTGCCGGAGCTGAAAGAAGCTGCCAATGGAACGGATCCGTTGGTTCGGGATACCTTGAAATATGCCCAAATGCTGGAAGGTAACGTTCGTAATACCGGCGTTCATGCTTGTGGTGTGATCATCGGCCGGTATGATATATCGGATGTTGTGCCGGTAAGTACAGCGAAAGATAAAGATACGGGCGAAGAAATGCTGGTAACGCAGTATGAAGGTTCTGTGATTGAGGAAACGGGTCTGATCAAGATGGACTTCTTGGGACTAAAGACACTTTCCATCATCAAAGATGCTATTGAGAATGTCCGGTTAACGACAGGACATGACTTGGATATCGATCATATCAGCCTGGAAGATCCGGCTACTTATAAACTGTATTGCGAAGGAAAAACAACCGGAACCTTCCAGTTTGAATCGGCCGGTATGCAGAAATACCTGAAGGAACTGCAACCTTCTAAGTTCGAAGACTTGATTGCCATGAATGCCTTGTATCGTCCGGGACCTATGGATTATATTCCTTCTTTTATTGCCCGTAAGCAAGGAAAGGAAGAAATCAAGTACGATATACCTGTCATGGAGCGTTATTTGAAGGATACGTATGGTATTACCGTATATCAGGAGCAGGTCATGTTGCTCTCCCGTCTGCTTGCTAACTTTACCCGTGGTGAAAGTGATGCCCTCCGAAAGGCGATGGGAAAGAAACTGATCGAGAAGATGAATGCCTTGAAAACCAAATTCTTGTCGGGAGGAAAAGCCAATGGGTATGAAGAGGCGACGTTGAACAAGATTTGGGCAGACTGGGAAAAGTTTGCTTCATATGCCTTCAATAAGAGTCATGCTACTTGTTATTCGTGGGTGGCTTATCAGACAGCTTATCTGAAAGCCAACTATCCGTCGGAATACATGGCTGCCGTGTTGAGCCGAAGCTTGTCGAACATTGCCGATATTACCAAGTTCATGGACGAATGTAAGGCAATGGGAATACAGGTGTTAGGTCCGGATGTTAATGAGTCTATTCTGAAGTTTAGTGTAGATAAGCAAAAGAATATCCGTTTTGGAATGGGCGCAATCAAGGGCGTTGGTGAATCGGCTGTTCAGAATATTATTGAGGAACGGAAGAAAAATGGTCCATATAAAGATCTGTTTGATTTAGTGGAACGAGTTAATCTCTCAGCTTGTAACAAGAAGAATATCGAATCGTTGGCTTTGGCGGGTGCATTCGATAACTTCCATGTACAACGGGAATCTTTCTTTGTGGATAATGGAAAAGGAGAGACATTCCTGGATGTGCTGGTTCGTTATGGAAATAAATACCAGACAGACAAGGCAACGGCGGCGAACTCTTTGTTTGGAGATGAAAACTTTGTCGCTATCGCTAAACCGGAAATTCCTCATGCCGAGCGATGGAGCGATCTGGAGCGTCTGAACAAAGAGAAGGATTTGGTAGGTATTTATTTATCGGCGCATCCGCTGGATGAATACCGTATCATTCTGCAGTATGTATGCAATACGGGCATGGTTGAGCTGAACGATAAGGAAACGCTGGTAGGACGAGAAGTATTGGCTGGCGGTATCGTTACAGGTTTCCGTGAGGGAACAACCAAGACCGGCAATCCTTTTGGTATTCTGAAGGTGGAAGATTTTACCGGAAGTGGGGAAATTGCTTTGTTTGGTCAAGACTATATCGAATACAGTAAATATGGAAAGCCGGGCATGTATTTGTTGATTAGCGGAAAGATGGAAGCCCGCAAGTACAACGACAAGATCTTTGATTTCCGGATTTCGTCTATTAAGTTATTGCCGAACGAGAAAGATAAACTGATTGAGAATATTCGGATTACGGTACCTATCCATGATTTGGATGAGCCGATGATTAATGAATTGTCAACTTTGATCAAGAACAATCCGGGAAATAGTTTGTTATATTTCCGGGTAGTGGATGGAAGCAATAATATTGCATTAAATCTGTTCTCTCAAAATGTACGGTTGAAGATCACGAAAGAGTTGATTGATTACCTGAGTGAGAGTGAAACCATCGACTTTAAAATAAATGGATAAAGTTAGTGCAGGCAAATAAAAATTCGTATTTTTGCCTTCGCTTTGACAAAGGAATTTGAATTTAAATCATTTTATAATATGGCTTTACAAATTACAGACAGCAATTTTGAAGAGTACCTGAACGCAGGTAAACCTATGGTTCTTGATTTCTGGGCAGAATGGTGTGGTCCTTGCCGCATGGTTGCGCCGATAATCGACGAGTTGGCTCAGGAATATGAAGGACGAGTTACTATTGGTAAGATGGACGTTGATAACAACGACGATGTAGTTGGTCAATTCGGTATCCGTAACATCCCTACAGTTTTGTTCTTCAAGAACGGAGAAGTGGTGGATAAGATTGTAGGTGCTACCAGCAAAGACAAATTCGTTCAGAAAATAGAAGCTTTATTATAAGTTTCATAAGGTACAAAGTATAAAAAGCGGGACTGATACAAGATTCGGATGAAAATTCCGGTTGTCGTATCAGTCCCGCTTTTCTGTTTTACCTTTTAAGGTTGGACATTCATTTCAGCGAAACGGGCTCCAGCATTCAGGAAGTGGGCTGTGATCCAGAATACGGTCCAGCTTTCCGAATAGCCACCACGTAGTTTATGAACGTTCGACATATCTCCATGCTGGGCAAAGTTGGTCTGTTGTAACTGTTCTCCCTGACTTCCGTAAGGATTCGTCAGTTGGAAGCAACTGCGATACATAACTTTTGCCAGCTTTTTAAGGGATTCATTGTTCAGCCAAATGCCCATTTTATAAACTTCGGGTGTGAACATGACTCCATAAATATCAATATGTTGGTTCTGAGGAGAAACGACTGTCCAGCCGGTTGTGCGGAAATGATGATCCGCCATTCGTCCCGGTGGCAACGGAATGTCCCAGACAACGGTATAACTCAGGCATACATCCATGGCATGTTTCGCCCAAGCCAGATACTTTTCCTCCTTCAATGCTTCGTAAAGGGAAGCAAATCCTTGGAAAGCTGCCCAGGCTCCTTCTTTATCCTCACAAGTAGCGTCGAGTGTTCCTCCCCAATACGGTTCGCGCATGGTTAAATGTCTTTCCGCAAAAACGGAAGCTGCTTTAACGGCTGCCTCTTTATACGCTTCTTTTCCGAATAACTGATGAGATAGGATTAATGGAGCGATCAGGAATCCTTCTGCCGTCGAGTAAGGACGCCAGTCGGCTTTCAGGATACGGCTTGCTTGTCCGTCGCAAGCCTTTTTCAGGAATGTTTCCCATTGGCTTGTATTGTATTTCCCACTTTTGCGGGCGACTTCGATGGCTTTGGCTATATTATACATGGCTTGTCCGCACGATACCGGATCGCTGCCGTGGTATTCTTTCTTGTCGAGGAAATAACCTACCGGAAACATTCCGTCTTCCTTCACCGGATAGGTGGCAAGAAAATCGAGAGACTGTTGTACATAGTCAGTAATCTTCGGATCATTTAATTCTTTATCCAGGCATTGAAGCGCATATCCCAACGATCCGGCTTGTCCGCACCAACCCATGACGATATCTTTCCGATAACTCTTTTCATACATCCCGAATCCTTTCACATCACCTTCATCCAACCAACGGGTTTGGGCGAAATGATACTTGGCCCGGATAATTTCGTCGAAAGGAGTAAAGGCATCGGCATCGAAAGGCTGGTACATTTCCAACGCCGTGTAAAGCGGTTGTTCAAATCCGCTTCCTTCTTGCCCGATAGGATATACTTGGATATAAAATTCTTTCTCTACAATACGTCCGGGTTCCATGTCCAGATACGTATCCGTATATTTCATAGGCTGGTGTTGTAACGCTTTGGCCACGCTATACTGACGGTTATATCCAATAGGACCGGAATAAAGAACAAACTCGGTTCGGTCGGCATAGGTTTCAACTCCCATCGACCACCATTGGTCGGCCAAACGGGCTCCTCGTACCGGACTGGGAACAGTATGCAGAGCGGCAGCCTTTAACTTTCCGGCTTGTTCGAGCATACAAAACGGCATCGGGTAACGATGGTCCTCGAAAATGGCAAATTCACCCGGCTGACTGGTATAAACCGGTATAATCTTGTCGTTTACCTTGGCTCCGGCCGGATTGCCATAGTATAAGATACCTGGCATGAAAGGCTTTAATCCTCCATCTCGCCATTGGAAATGAACGGATAAGGAAGCTTTGCGAAGTGTGTCTTTTCCTGCCCACTGATATCGGCGAATCCCATGGATCAGTCCGTTTTCTTCCAATCGGTAAGCATCCCGGACAAGCATTTCTCCTTGCCCGATTGGCAATTTTCCGGTTAGGATTGTCCAACCGTTTACGTTTTCTTTTTGCGTAGGTGAGCCGTGAACCCAGACACTCATCCAGTCGTTTTGCCAATCGGTAGCAACCGACCATAAGCCTTCGGTGGGAGATTGCAGTACGTTTTCTCCACTAAGCGTAAAGGCAACGGCATACGTCTGGTTGGCTGTTTGAGTGACTTTCAAGTCGGCTTGTCCGGCTTTTTGTCCGTTTACGGTCCAGCTGGTACAGAGGCCAAGGACCCACGTCATTACTTTTTTCCACATAATAGCTATCTGTTATTTAGGTTGTTTATATACTTGATTTGGAACTTTTTGTCAGAAAAACAGGATTTTCTGTAACACATCTTTTTAAGAAAAAGAACTGTTTTTCCCGTTAGAGGAGCCATTTCCTGCCTAAAAATACGAAGAAAAGGCGATTTTTTACGGGAAAATAGACTTGAAAGTCGTTGTTTTTGAAGAAAAAGGTAGGCAGAAACGGAAACGTTTCCTACTATCTTTTCCTAAAAAGCCGGCGTG
>OOCF01000429.1_pt1 | contig 20371 bp, 7 predicted proteins | sample 1671001 | NCBI WGS metagenome assembly OOCF01 (sample SAMN06348112, study PRJEB24527) | human gut metagenome | biome: human gut; feature: ankylosing spondylitis patient; material: feces | host: Homo sapiens | place: China | collected 2015-10
CTTGCCCCCTGCCCAAAACAAACCCGCCCCGACAGAAACACCTGTCGGGGCGGGTTTTGCGGCATTAGAACAATTTCACCTGTTCCGTTACAGCCGGTTTACTTTTTCTTACGCTTGCAGCCTGCCACGATTGCCGCTGCCAGTGCAATACCTGCCGGAATGATGACTCCAGGCAACGCTTCGCCTGTCTTTGGCGTGGAGGAGATTTTTGTGTTGCTTCTGCTGCTGGAAGAAGACGAACCGGAACTGCTTCTGATCACCGTGGTCGTCTGGCTTCCGCCAGCTGCTGTTGTTGTGCCGGAGCCGCCACTGCCTGCGGTCGTACCGGTGCCGCTTTCTCCAGTCACGGTCGTAGTTTCCGTAGAAGCCGTGGTCGTGGTGGAAACGGACGGGGTATGCTCGCCGTTGCCGGCGGTGGTATTCTTCGCAGTAGTTGTGGTTGCTTCCGTAGTCGTTGTGGTTTCTTCGGTAGTTTCCGTTGTGGTGGTTTCAGTACCAACGTACTCATCGATCATCACAATGGCTCTGCCGTCCGGATTTGCCGTTACCACAGCATTTTCCACGCTCCAGCTGCCGTCTTCATTCAGGCTGACGCCAACAAACAGTACCAGTGTACCGTCTTCGTTCAGCTGGAAGTAGATCGGTTCTGCAACGAGGTAATCTGCCGGAGCCAGTGTTTCGGTCAGGCAGTACGGTGTGTTCGGCTGGATTCCGGCAAAGACATGCGATACGCCTTCTTCGGATACCCACTGATCGATCACATTGCCGCTCTGATCGGTAATGTTCAGAGATGCTCCGCCGATCTCATTGCCGCCCACGTCACACTTGCGGATCACATAGCCGTCCGGCTGTTCGGTGGTGGTGACAATTGTAGTTGTCGTTTCCTCCGTTGTCGTGGTGGCTTCTGTGGTAGTTTCAACAGTGGTTTCTTCTGTCGTGGTAGTCGTTGCTTCGATGGTTGTCGTAGCTGCTGTTGTGACAGTTGTTTCTACGGTAGTGCTGGTTTCGGTCACCGTTTCCGCAGTCGTTCCTGCGGCAGTTGTGGTGGTCGATGCTGCACTGGTTTCCGTAGAAGCACTTGCTGTTGTAACAGTGGTTTTGGCGGTTGTGGTATCTGTGGTAGTTCCGTTGGTAGAAGTGGTAGTCGGGCCTGCACTGGTTTCCGTAGTGTTTCCGCTAGTTGCCAGTGTGGTGTCTGTTGTCACTTCGGTGGTGGTTTCACTGGTAGAAGTGGTGGTCGGGCCTGCACTGGTTTCCGTGGTGTTTCCGCTGGTTGCCAGTGTGGTGTCTGTTGTCACTTCGGTGGTGGTTTCACTGGTAGAAGTGGTGGTCGGGCCTGCACTGGTTTCCGTGGTGTTTCCGCTGGTTGCCAGTGTGGTGCCTGTTGTCACTTCGGTAGTGGTTTCACTGGTAGAAGTGGTAGTCGGGCCTGCACTGGTTTCCGTGGTGTTTCCACTGGTTGCCAGTGTGGTGTCTGTTGTCACTTCGGTGGTGGTTCCACTGGTAGAAGTGGTAGTCGGGCCTGCACTGGTTTCCGTAGTGTTTCCGCTGGTTGCCAGTGTGGTGTCTGTTGTCACTTCGGTGGTGGTTCCACTGGTTTTCGATGTAGTTGTTACAGTTGAAACTGTGGTAACTGTACCAGTTCCCGTAGTGGTTTCTGTGTCAGATGTTGTGCTGCTTTCGCTGGTTGAAGTAGTTGTTGTGGTTGTGGTTGTGGTTGTTGTCGTTGTAGTCGTTTCCGAAGTCGATGTTGTAGTAATCGCAGGCTGTTCCGCATCGCAGACCAGAATCTGTCCTGCGGTCTTGTCATAGTAGTAATAACCCTCGGTCGCTTTGTCGTTCAGGTTGTCTGCGTCACCGGTGGTGCTTGTGACAACACCGTTTTCCACAGTAAAGGTCATTGTTGATTTGATTACCGTGTAGGTCTTTCCGGTTTCTGTGTCTGTAAAGGCATCGCCGCTTTCTCCCAGAGTATAGGTGCCGTCCGGCAGCTTGCTCAAAATAGCATCTGTCTTGCCGGAAGTCCATGTAATGGAATCTGCGGTTCTGCTGTCCACACGGATATTTGCTGTCACACTGTCCAGCGTTGCTCCGCTTTCGTCCGGATTTGTCAGGGTCAGGGTCAGCTTTGCTCCGGTGACTTCCTGCTTTCCGGTGATGTCCTTCTTGGCAATGGTAAGCTTGGAAACCTCGTCCTGAATGGTTGTGGTTCCGGTCACCTTGCCGTCTGTTCCAATGGTGAAGGTTTCTTCTGCGGTGTACAGCTGATAGCCGTCCGGTGCATTGGTTTCCTTCAGCTGATAGCTGCCTGCCGGCAGTCCGGTGATGATCGTTGCATCTTCTCCGGAAACAAACTGAATGGTCTTGCCGTCTGCACTGATGCTGTAATCTGTTCCCTTGACCAGTACTGTCTTGTTCCCGTTCTTATCGGTTCTGGACAGTTCCAGTTTCGTGGTATCCAGCACGTTTTCTGCGGTGATCTCCAGTGTTGCACCGGCTACTTCCGCACCGCTTGCTGCGTCCTGCTTGCTGATCGGTACGACGTTGACAGCTTCCGCATCGCAGACCAGAATTTCTTCCTTGGTCTTATCGTAGTAATAATAGCCCTCGGTCGCCTTGTCATTCAGGTTGTCTGCGTCACCGGTGGTGCTTGTGACAACACCGTTTTCCACAGTAAAGGTCATTGTTGATTTGATTACCGTGTAGGTCTTTCCGGTTTCTGTGTCTGTAAAGGCATCGCCGCTTTCTCCCAGAGTATAGGTGCCGTCCGGCAGCTTGCTCAAAATAGCATCTGTCTTGCCGGAAGTCCATGTAATGGAATCTGCGGTTCTGCTGTCCACACGGATATTTGCTGTCACACTGTCCAGCGTTGCTCCGCTTTCGTCCGGATTTGTCAGGGTCAGGGTCAGCTTTGCTCCGGTGACTTCCTGCTTTCCGGTGATGTCCTTCTTGGCAATGGTAAGCTTGGAAACCTCGTCCTGAATGGTTGTGGTTCCGGTCACCTTGCCGTCTGTTCCAATGGTGAAGGTTTCTTCTGCGGTGTACAGCTGATAGCCGTCCGGTGCATTGGTTTCCTTCAGCTGATAGCTGCCTGCCGGCAGTCCGGTGATGATCGTTGCATCTTCTCCGGAAACAAACTGAATGGTCTTGCCGTCTGCACTGATGCTGTAATCTGTTCCCTTGACCAGTACTGTCTTGTTCCCGTTCTTATCGGTTCTGGACAGTTCCAGTTTCGTGGTATCCAGCACGTTTTCTGCGGTGATCTCCAGTGTTGCACCGGCTACTTCCGCACCGCTTGCTGCGTCCTGCTTGCTGATCGGTACGACGTTGACAGCTTCCGCATCGCAGACCAGAATTTCTTCCTTGGTCTTATCGTAGTAATAATAGCCCTCGGTCGCCTTGTCATTCAGGTTGTCTGCGTCACCGGTGGTGCTTGTGACAACACCGTTTTCCACAGTAAAGGTCATTGTTGATTTGATTACCGTGTAGGTCTTTCCGGTTTCTGTGTCTGTAAAGGCATCGCCGCTTTCTCCCAGAGTATAGGTGCCGTCCGGCAGCTTGCTCAAAATAGCATCTGTCTTGCCGGAAGTCCATGTAATGGAATCTGCGGTTCTGCTGTCCACACGGATATTTGCTGTCACACTGTCCAGCGTTGCTCCGCTTTCGTCCGGATTTGTCAGGGTCAGGGTCAGCTTTGCTCCGGTGACTTCCTGCTTTCCGGTGATGTCCTTCTTGGCAATGGTAAGCTTGGAAGTGTCATCTTCCATTACGATCTTGTTGTCGTCCTTGGTCAGTCCGTTTACCGTTCCGACCTTGCCGTCAGCTCCGACCTCGAAGTTCATCGCCTCAGTCTTTTTGGTGAAGCCGTCCGGTGCGGTGGTTTCTTCCAGCGTGTACACGCCTGCCGGCAGATTTGCCAGTGTCACACCGCCCTTGGCTTTGTCCGAAGTCCATGTAATGGTGTTGCCGCTGGTTTCGATTCCAGCAGTGCTGCCGTCGCTGTAGGAGCCCTTGACTTTGCTCAGGTCTGTTCCTGCCGGTGCAGTCAGTTTCAGTACGGCTCCGGTGAGTTCTTCTCCGCCGCCGACTGCCTGCTTGCTGATCGTCACGCTGGGCTTCTGACCGTCCTTCATGGTAATGTCATTGCCGGAAACGTCATATTCTGTGGTTCCCGTTGCATCAACTACACCGTTTTTAATGGTAAAGGTGAAGTCTGTGCTTACCTTGTTGTAGCCGTCCGGTGCAACTACCTCCGTCATGGTGTAGGTGCCGTCCGGCAGACCGATGATGTTGGTCTTGTTTTCGCCGTCAGAAATAAAGGTGATAGTATTAGATGTCTGTGTGTATTTGCTGTAATCAGCGTTGTCCTCCAGAGAGTCTGCCTTTGTCAGCAAAGTTTCCCCACGCTTGACCTCCAGCACATCTGCATTCAGACTGCCGTTTGTCCGAGTGATCTTGATGGTTGCACCTGCCAGTTCCTTAGAATTTGCAATATCCTGCTTGTCAACGCTGACTTGTGCACGGTTGATAACCGTTACACCGGTGCTTCCCAACTCAGCATATGCCATCGATTCTGCATTTTCTGTGACAATATAGCCGTCATCGCCGATTTCAAATGCAACTTCTACCGGCACATAGTTATTCTGTGCAGCTTCTGTCAGTTTGTACTTTCCGGCTGTCAGATTAGTAAATATTTTTGCTGTACCATCGGTTGTCCAGCTTTCCTCATTACCATCCGGCTTTTTCAAAGTCAGCTTATAGCCGGTCATTGCCTTACCGTCTACATCTGTTTTTGCAAAGGACAATTCCACTTGTGTGGTATTGGCATCGGTAATGACCTTTTCGCCCGGAATACCCGGCAGCAGGTCTACCCGACTGCTTTTGCCGGAGTAGGTAGCGAGGAATGTCTTGCTGCTGCCTGCCGATTCCACTGTGGTTGTGCTGCCATTTTCCACGCGGTTGCCGTCTGCATCCAGCTCAAAGACATAATAGATCTTGCTGCTGTCCAGTCCGTCAAAGGTGACAGACTTTTTGCCCTTGTCGCCGGCTGCAATGGTAATTGGCTCTACCTTTGCCGTGCCTGTAGCATCCTTTACCGGCTCATAACTGCCATCTGCGTTCAGCGTAAACAGTCCTACCTTAATTGCATGGTCAACTGCCGGATTGCCGTCCTCGGTTGCGATCTTCGTTACCTTGATCTGAGCCGGATTCTTGGTGGTGTTTGTGATAATGGTGTTTGCCTGCGGTGCGTCCTTGGTCAGGGTAAGTGCCGCAACCTGATTGTGGTCATCGCAGCAGTCATAAGAAACGTAGAATGTCGTATTTGTTTTCGTAGTGGAATCCTTGGGATCGAGAACAACAGGCATCTGGAAAGAAGCACCGTTTTCGACACGCTTGTCACCGTCCATTTCAAAGATGTAGTACGGAGTATCTGCTTTCAGACCGTCAAAGGTCACATCAGAACCTGCAGTAACATTCTTTGTTGTGCCGACCTGTGTGTAATCGTTTCCGTTCTTGGTGAACAGTCCCACGGAGAATACAGGTGTGCTCTTGACATCATCTGCGATCAGCACCTTGCTGACGGTGATGCTGTACTGGGTTTCTTCAAAGTTAGTGATTCTAGTAGTACCGCCTGCCTGTACTGCCGACCGTATTACCGGTACGAAAGAGTAGCGGATACCACTGTCCGCAGTGTAAGTATCAGAATCTCCTGTATAAGTCGGAACGCCGTTGGCATTGGTTTCCAGCACGTAGAAATCCATACCCTTGGGCACGTTTTCAAATGTAACTTTCTTTGAGTCTGCCTCGGTAAAGGTCAGGGACTGCACCGGTGCTTCCTCATAGCGAACATAATCGCCTGCCGCATTCTTGGTGAACAGGGCAAAATAGAAGGTGTCGCCGGTGACGTTTCCGCCTTCCACGCCTGCCAGTGTCTTGGTCAGCGTGATATCGCCCGTATTTTTGGTATTGGTCACGTCAACAGTCTGGTTCGTTGTGGCATCAGTGGAGATCACATTGTCTTTGTCTTTGTATGCCGGTGTGTAGTTGTGAATCTGATTGCCCTTGGCATCTGTTTCCAGCAGGTAAACGTTGTTGGCGTTGTTGGTCTGCTGCTTGATCGAGGACAGGTCTACGTCCTTCATGGTGACAGAAGCCTCAGTCTGTCCTGCCGGAATGGTGACGGAAATCACATCACTCAACCGTGTGGTGTAATTTTCATCGGTAAACAGTGCAAAGTAGAATGTTGCGTCCTTGGTTTCTGCTTCTGTCAAAGTCTTGTTGACCGTCACATCAACGGTGGTGTCCGGTGTCTGTACCCAGACGCCGACCTTTGCCGGCTCTGCTACCATGACAGTATCGCCCAGAATGTCGGTATTCTGATAGGAGTACGCGAAGCTGTTCCATGCGATATTTTCCTCGCCGGTCTTTGCCACATAGCTGGGAACGGTTGCGGTAACTTTGACAACAACTTCCTCGCCAACCTTGACGGTCGTATCTTGCAGCTGGATCCGGAAGTCTACGGTATCCGCAGAGGAAATACCTGTCCAGTTCATGACATCGTTCTGTCCCAGCCAGTCCTTGGAGTACTCATTCAGGACGGAGGTCTTGTCGGTGGAATAGCTGTACGCTGCATTTGCACTCACATCTGTTCCGCCTACCGTAACAGAATCAATGCTCTTGAGAGTCACGCCGAATGCGGAGAAACGCTCATAGCCGGAAACCAGACCCAAGTCACCCACATAGGGCAGACGGTCAATAATGGTCATGTTTTCCAGAGCTACCGGCGAGTTGTTCTTGATGTGGAGTTCATAGGTCACATCTTCGCCCTGCATGCCCTGCACATAGTTGTGCGTAGGCTGGCGGCTGTAACCGGTATCGGTTGCCGGATCCGTGTGGGGTGTGCCATTGTGTCCATTATTCTTATAGGTAATCGTTTTCCAGGACTCTGTGGTCAGGCCAACGATATTGTAGTTTGCATAGCTCCAGATCTGGTTGTCCTGCTTTTCGCCGGCAACCGTATCTTCTGCGGAGAACGGCTGGTCAATGGTGGCGTAACCGGTGTTGGTGATAACGCCCTCGCTTTCCTGTCCGTCCTTGACAGTGGTGGTGAACTGGAAGACGATGCACTTGTTCTTTTCCAGTTTAGCTGCCAGCTTGTCCACAGAGATAATCAGTTTCGAGCCGTCGATCTTATAGGCGGTATCTGGAACTTTCGTGCCGCCTTCCAGCAGACCAGTTTTGTCGTTTACTTGAAATGTAGAACTGCCGTCGCTGTTATACGTCAGATCCAGCACCTGATAGGTCATCTGCAAACCGGTTTCGTTGCTGAACTGGTAGGTTGCCGGCAGATTGTCGGTCAGTGTCACGCCGTCCAGTTTCAGGTCTGCCACATCGGTGGAGTTGCCTCTGCCGTTGTACAGCACAGTCTGCCAGATCAGGGTATCACCGGCGGTGATGTAGCCGTTTCCTACCGGCTGTACAGCAGTGTCATCATAGGTCTGTCCTGCAAAGGAGGCTACTGCCAGCTTGGCGAAGCCGGGGGCAGGGGTGGTTTTGGTGAAGCTGATGTCCACCTTATCCTCCGGCGAGATCACACGGTCACTGCCGTCATTTTTGCCCTCCACCACTGTCACCTTGGAAAGGGTGTTTGTCAGTGTGACTTTTTTCGCCGTGCTGTTTGCCAGTTCCTGTGCCTTGTCGGCGGTCAGCTTGGCTTGGTAAGTCAACTTTACGCCACCGCCCCACTGATTTTTAAATTTTTCTGTGGAAACAAATGTAAAGGTCAGCGTCTGTCCAACTTGAGTTGCCTGAATGCCACTCAAAGCTGTATGATTTGCAGTTCCCTCTACACTATTTGGCACATATTCCATGCCGTCCGGCAGCGTATCTTCTACAACGATCGTTTTCCCAGCATAGTCATTATTTGAACCAGAAAGTGCCAAGCTGTAGCTAAATGTTTTCTTCTCCAGATCTGCCGCTGTCATACCAACGATATTGGTCGTTTTGTCCTCACTATTTGTCAGTGACTTTTTCGCCTCAAAAACAGTATTGCTTACTGGATTCAAAATCATGTCATGTGCATACCAAGTTACAGTTTTGCTTCCGTGTTCGTTTACAGTCAGACCGCCTACTGCGGTATAGTTATAGACACCTCTCTGTGTTCCGAACTTTGTTTCAAATGCACTTAATGTCTGCATCAATGCACTATTATTCAGATTAGTACCATCACCATACCCCTGAATTCCCCTTTTTTCAGAAGCGTAGTCATTATTTGTATTAGTGACATCGTTTCCAAGTACCACGTATTCCACTGTCACTGATTCGCCAGCCGCCAGATTGATTCCCATAATATTAAAGGTTTCAACCGCATAGCCTCCACCATCAATTTTATTTTGCTCTACAGTAACAGTCTGAATTCTGGGGTTAGACGCATTGCCGTTAATTGCAACGACTTTCAGAACATCAGAAGCTTCCCACTTCAACGTTGTACCATAATCATATAAGTACAGGTTTTCCATGGTCGTGGTTCCGTGGTTGGTAAAAGTCGCCTGATATGTCAGCTTATCACCATTTACAATTTCTGTTGTATCATCTGCTGGTATACCATTTACTGCAATGATTTTCTTTTGCAAGCTATATTTGCTTAAATCTTCACCGCCGTAAATAGTATGCGTCGCAGTACCCTTTACTTCCGCACCTTCATATACTTTTGCGGTATTTGTCAGTGTTGCAGCTGTTGCAGAAGCTTCCACATTTGCATATACTGTCAAAGTAATTGACTTCCCTTTTGGAACAGTAATCGTTCCGCCGGCAGTCAATGTTTTTGTATCAACGGAAGTAATATTTTCTGTGGTGTCGTCTGATAAGGTCAAAATGCCATATGCACCACTATTTTCACGGAATGTCATGCCGTCCGGCAAGATGTCCTCTATTTTCACATTTTCAGCATCTGCTTCACCATTATTCGTTACTGTAATTGTGTAAACAACATCTTTTGCCGTGCCAAATGTGTAATTGCCGACATCTGCCGTCTTCGTAATCCCCAGCTGTGCTTTCGGTACATCCGGTGTAAACTTCACTTTATTGGAAGACTTGCCGTCTACCTTTGCCACATTGGAAATTTCTCCGGCCACGTCGTCTCTGATTGTACCAGTTACCGTGATCTGCACCGTTTTTCCTGCCGGAACGTCAATTTTATCCGGAAAGTCTGATCTTGTAACACCATCTACGGTATAAGTCATATTCTTCAGATTGTATGACAGACTATCATCTGAAACAAGAACACCTTTCGCGTCCTTTGCACCGGAGTTGGTAACAGAAATGGTATAGGTCGCAGTCTGTCCGGCAATGTGGGGATAGTACTTCTGTCCCAGATTCTTACCATTATAAGTTACATAGCCGCTCTTCATCGGCGTTTCAATCACTGCCTTGTCTTCCTTGACAGAGATCGTTGCCTTGGCTGTGTTTTTACCGTCGGTCACTTCGTTGGTCAGGTTTGGAGTCTGGTCTTTGGAAACCTTGCAGACCACCTTTGCTGTCACCGTTGCACCGGCAGCGACATTCTGGAATGTCACGCTGTTTCCGGAAACAGTACCGTCTGCGGCTGTGATGCTCTCCAGTGTCATGCCGTCCGGAACGTTATCTGTCAGGGTAATATCTCCGGCAGCATCACCGGTATTGGAAGCGGAGATCTCAAATTCTACAGTATCCCCGTTCACGTAGTATGCTTTTCCATTTTGTACGGTTTTTCCAATACTGAACTTCGGTCCCTGCGGAGCAGAAACTTTCAGTTCCACGCTGTTCCCGCCGATGGTCGAGTAGCTGGTATCGTCACCGTAGGGCTTGCCGGAAACGGTCAGGCTGTTGGTGACCTTGCCGTCTGCGGTGCCGTTCATCGTCACGGTGCTGCTGTTCAGAGGCAGTGCCACGTTCAGCTTGACTGCGGACATTTCTGCATTGGTGTTCTTGCTGTCCACGGTGAAGCTGATCTTGGCAGTGCTAGTGCCGTCGATGGCCTCTACGCTCAGATTGCCGGCGGTGTAGCCTGCTGCCGCAATGGCAGACTTGACGGCGTTTTCCACCGCGGTCTGTGCACCACCGGCAAAGGTCATTTCCGACAGTGAAATGGTGTCCTCGAATTTCAGGGACTGCACCCATTCCACGCCGTTTTTCTTGGAGGCGTTGTTCGCCGAAGCACTCAGGGTATAATTTACCGTGGTGCCGGCAGCCAGCTGTGCCGCTGTCAGGGCGTTTCTGTCCTCCGACTTGGACGCACTCCACTGCCGTTCTGCCTTGGCAGTAATTGTACTGCTGGCATTCTTGCCTGTGCTGTCCTGTACGATCTTTACGGTCGAGGGCGTTCCGCCCGGGGTCTTGCCGTTCTGGAACTTCGCCTGCAGCCGGACCTGTTTGGTCTGACCGTTGTCAATGTCAAAGGCGATATACCGGCTGCCGTCGCTGTTGACATGCAGGGTATACCCATTATAAACGGCACCGTCCCTGAAGCCGTTTCCGGCAAAGTTCGGCAGCAGCAGATTCTTGTCGGTGATCTCGATCCGATAAGAATCCACCTCCCCTTCATTGACGTTGTTTCCGGAGATCGTCGACATCAGATAGAACACATCTCCCGTATTCACTTCATCAATCGGATTATACTTGCTGTCCCGAAATTCGACACTGGCGTTTGTCAGTACCAGCGGTCCGCCGGATCGTCCGTTATTGTCCGCCGATACCGGAAACAGCATCGACGGCAGGCAGGTCACGATCATCAGGACTGCCAGCAAGACACTGATGACTCTTGTACGCAGGTGTCTTGTCTTTTCTGTCTGCATAAAAAAACTCCTCTCATTGCGGGAACGCTGCACGCAGTCTGTTTTGCATTCTTTCGTGCAAACTTTATGCGGCGTTTCCTCAGATTTTTTGCACGGGAAAACCGGTTCCCTGTGCAGATTTGCACCGTGGCAGCAACATCGACAAAAACGATATACATACCACATTTTTTACAGCAATTTCCACTAACTCCACCGCTTTTAACTGTTCAATTGTTTCCACAATCAAAAGAATATTTTGGTGTAAATCACGGAAATTGTTCTGATACAACTTTATTATACTGATTATCTGTGAAGTTTTATATCACTTTTTATGTAATATTCGAAAAGTAAAGGGAAGGATCAGGAAGTCTGTTCAAACTGCTTTCTGATTCTCCAAATTTTGCAGCGGCATCTCCGGCGAATGGCTGTCCGAATTTACCCGCGTGCAACTTTTTTCAATCACATATGACGAATCACGCCATTGTTTTTTCAAATATTTCGTGAAAAAAGCTATTGCAACCTTGCCCAAAATCCGGTATAATAAATAGTAGGGGATGTTCCAGAGGAAACGGAACAGTCCGCAGTATGGCAAATCGAAGCCAGCACTAATAAATGGCACGCCTATGCCAAATGCATTGAGGAGGATATTATGGTAGCAAAAACAACAGAAAATCCCCAGAGAGAAGAATTAAAACAAAAATTCGTAGACCGACTTCAGCTGGAGTGCAGCGTTTCTCCGGACGAAGCTTCTGACAAGCAGATCTATCAGGTGCTGTCTGCCCTGATGGTCGAAAAGCTGAAGCACAAGCGGCAGCATTTTATCAATAAAACCAATTCCGTCGGCGGAAAGAACGTTTACTATCTGTCCATGGAATTCCTGATGGGTCGTTCCCTGAAGACCACCCTGTACAATCTGGAACTGGCAGATGATGTCCGTGCGATCTTACAGGATTATCACATCAACCTGGACAGCATTTTCGAGTGCGAACCGGACGCTGGTCTGGGCAACGGCGGTCTGGGTCGTCTGGCAGCATGCTATCTGGACGCAATGGCAACACAGGAAATCCCTGCAACCGGTCACTCGATCTGCTATGAGTACGGTATCTTCAAGCAGATTCTGGAAGACGGCTGGCAGACCGAAGAACCGGACAACTGGTTGCCGGGCGGCAGCGTATGGCTGGACCCGAAGCCGGACGAAGCCATTGAAGTCCACTTCGAGGGCAACGTACAGGAATACTGGCAGGATTCCTATCACTATATTTCCCATGTCAACTACAACACCGTTATCGCGATCCCGTATGACATGTACGTTTCCGGTTACGGCAGTGCCGGCGTTTCTACCCTGCGTCTGTGGAAGGCACAGGCACCCAGCTTTGACATGAAGGAATTCAACGAGGGCAACTATGAACAGGCCCTGTCCCGCAACTCCATGGCAAATGCGATTTCCAAGGTACTGTACCCTAACGACAACCATCTGGAGGGCAAGTCCCTGCGTCTGCGTCAGCAGTACTTCCTGTGTGCCGCAGCTATCGGCGACATCGTCAACCACCACATGAACGTATACGGCACACTGGAAAACCTGCATGAAAAGGTAGCGATCCACATCAACGACACACACCCGACACTGGCAATTCCGGAACTGATGCGTGTGCTGCTGGACGACTGCGGCTATACATGGGATCGTGCATGGCACATCGTCACCAACACCTTTGCCTACACCAACCACACCGTTATGGCAGAGGCTCTGGAAAAATGGGACGTGAATCTGGTCAAGCAGATCGTGCCGCGTATCTTCCAGATCATCGTGGAGATCAACAACCGCTACTGTGCCGGTCTGATGGAACGCAACGGCGGCGACAGTGCAAAGACCACCCGCATGTCTATCATCAAGGACAACCAGATCCACATGGCTACCCTGTGCGTCATGGCTTCTCACAGTGTCAACGGCGTTTCCAAGCTGCACTCGGAGATCATCAAGGACAGCGTATTCCACGAAGAATATCTGGATACGCCGAACAAGTTCAAGAATGTCACCAACGGTATCGCATACCGGAGATGGCTGTATCAGTCCAATCCGGGTCTGACCCAGCTGCTGCGTGACAAGATCGGCGACGGCTTCCTGAAAGACGGCAGCGAGCTGAAAAAGCTGGACGTTTTCGCAGACGACAAGGCCGTTCTGGAACGGCTGCGGAAGATCAAGAAGGAAAACAAGCAGCGTTTCGCCAAGTATGTCAAGAAAAAGAGCGGTCTGGTTCTGGACACCGACAGCATTTTCGATGCTCAGGTAAAGCGTCTGCACGAATACAAGCGGCAGCACCTGAATGCTCTGCACATTCTGGCACAGTACAACGCCCTGCTAGAAAATCCGGATATGGACTTTACTCCCAAGACCTACATCTTCGCCGCAAAAGCTGCTCCGGGCTACTATCTGGCAAAGCAGATCATTAAGATGATCTGGGCTCTGTCTGAGGAAATCCGCAAGAACCCCCGCATTTCCGACAAGCTGTCTGTATACTTCCTCGAAAACTACTGTGTTACCATGTCTGAACTGCTGATGCCGGCCTGCGACATCTCCGAGCAGATCTCTCTGGCAGGCACAGAGGCTTCCGGTACCGGCAACATGAAGCTGATGCTGAACGGTGCCATTACACTGGGTACACTGGACGGCGCAAACATCGAGATCGGTGATGCAGTTGGTCCGGAAAATATCCTCATCTTCGGCATGAAGACCGAGGAAGTCAACACCCTCAAGGCCCGCGGCTATCGTCCGGAGGACTATTACAACAACAATCCGGTCATCAAGAGCTGTATCGACCGCATGTATGCCGGCATCAACGGCTGCAAGTTCACTGAAGTGGCAGACTCTCTGCGGACACTGGATCCGTACATGGTTCTGGCAGACTTCGACAGCTATTGTCAGGTACAGGAACACAGTTCCAAGCTGTACACCGACAAGGACACATGGACCAAGATGTCCCTGCACAACATTGCCAACGCAGGCATCTTCTCCGCAGACCGTGCTGTAAACGAGTACGCAAAGGATATTTGGAATATCTGAGGACTGGGGAATCTCTCCCGGAACTGATATAATCTGACGAAAACGGAGCAGCACAAACCCTGCTCCGTTTTCTTGAATGAACAGGTTGTGCGGTGTCCGCGAAATTACAATTTGCATATTCTCACTTCACAAAGAAAGGAGCATCTCTGTATGCGTTATTTTTACAACAGCTGGGATTCGGCGTATAAGTCGCACTTCGGTGCCATTGCCAGAAACCAAAGCTGTCAGTTCACCATTCGCCTGCCGGAAGAAACGCCGCTGGACTTTTCTCCGGTGCTGGTGGTTTTCCGCACCGGCTTCAAGGAACGTTTTCTGCCGATGAACGTGAAAGAACACGAAAACGGCTATGTCACATACACCACAGATCTCATTCCCAAGTACTCCGGCGTACACTACTACTATTTCTCCTACACCTCCAATGGTGTGCGGCACTATATCAAGCGGGGCGATGCCTGCCACGGCACACTGGATCAGGGAGAAATGTTCCAGCTGACAGTCTACAACGAGGACTATCAGACACCCCAGTTCCTCAAGGGCGGCGTGATGTATCAGATCTTCCCCGACCGCTTTTGCAGCAGCGGCAAGATGCATGACAATGTGCCCTCTGACCGCGTGATGCGGGAATGGGGAGAACTCCCCTACTACAAGCCCGACCAGAACGGACACGTCTGGAACAACGACTACTTCGGCGGCGATCTGGACGGTATCCGCAGCAAGCTGGACTATCTGAAAGATCTGGGCGTGACCTGCATCTATCTGAACCCGATCTTCGAATCCCACGAGAACCACCGCTACAACACCGCCAATTACCGGAAGGTAGACCCGCTGCTGGGCACCAACGAGGACTTTCGGGAACTGTGTAAGGCTGCCAAAACCCGCGGCATTTCGGTAATTCTGGACGGCGTATTCTCCCACACCGGTGCAGACAGCATCTATTTCAACAAGTTCGGCCGCTATCCCACCCCCGGTGCGTATCAGTCCGAAAAGAGCCCCTATTACTCCTGGTATCACTTCTGGGGCAACAAGGAATATGAGTCGTGGTGGGGCATTGACACCCTCCCCAACGTGGACGAGAACAACCCCAGCTATACCAAGTACATCTGCGGCGATGACGGCGTACTGGACTACTGGCTCAGTCTGGGGGCTGCCGGATACCGTCTGGACGTTGCCGACGAACTGCCGGACGAATTTCTGGACAACCTGCGTGCCTGCGTCAAGAAGTTTGACGAGGAAAAGATCGTCATCGGCGAGGTCTGGGAAGACGCTTCCAACAAGGAGGCGTATGGTGTCAAGCGGCGGTATCTGCTGGGCGACCAGCTGGACAGCGTGATGAACTACCCGTTCCGCGAGGCAATTATTGCTTACATGAAGGGCGAAGCTGCCACCACATTCCGCGACCGCATCATGGGCATTCTGGAGAACTATCCCAAGTGCACTGTCGATGTGCTGATGAACTTCGTTTCCACCCACGACATCGAACGGGCGATCAACCGGTTCGGCGGACAGCCCTGCGACGACAAGAGCAAGGACTGGATGGCATCGAATGAACTGTCGCCGGAGGAATACGAACGCGGCAAGACACTCCTGAAAGGGGCTATGGTATTGCAGTTCTTCCTCCCCGGTGTACCCAGCATCTACTACGGCGACGAAGCCGGCTTGCAGGGCTGGAAGGATCCGTTCAACCGCCGCTGCTATCCGTGGGGACAGGAGGACACCGAGCTCATCGACTACACCCGCCAGCTGGCAAAGATCCGGCGGGAACACCCTGCATTTGCAGAGGGTGCTATGGAATTTCTGGTGCTGGAGGACAATGTTGTGGGATTTGCCCGCTATATTCCGGAAAATGGCTCCAGTGCTGTGATCCTGCTGAACCGCAGCGGAAATACCGCAATGGTTTCGCTCCGCGACAAGGCATTCGGCCGCTATGCATTCAGCACGGTCATCAGCGGCATCTGCGACGGTGATGCCGTGATCCTGCCGAAGAACAGCTATGCCGTAATCAGTGCCGTCCGCACCAATGTGCCGAATGCACGATAACAAACACAGTGTTTCCCTAGACAATCACCGCGAGGGCAGCCGAAAGGCTGCCTTTTGCTTTTATCTTTTCACGTGCTCTGATTCGACAAATTTTCTATAGTTTGATTTGAAAATTGATTGTTTAGCAATGCAAAACTTTTCTTTTTTCGAAAATGGTGAAAAAGGCTTTACAAGTGCCCGAAAATGTGATATACTAATGAAGTCGACAATCGAGGTGTGGCTCAGTTTGGTAGAGCACTACGTTCGGGACGTAGGGGCCGCAAGTTCGAATCTTGTCACCTCGACCAATTGCAGAAGGCTGAATTACGAAAAAAGCTCGTAATTCAGCCTTTTTTCGTTACCTGGGGTGTTTTGCGAAAAACAGGTTTTTTCCCAAAATGGCAAGTAAATACGGGCAAATGGCAAGTAAAATGGCAAGTGGAAAATGGTCAGTTTGTGCCAGCTGTTGGAATTTTTAGAGTTGCCTAGCGTTGTCCAATAAAGAAAGAAGGCAAATGGATTTGAACAAAAATATGAAAAGCATACAGCCTATAGACCCCGTCATTACACTTCCAGCCTATCTGAATCAAAGGCAATACCGTGCAAAGTCACCAGACGCTCTTTGTGCGGTATTGCCTTAAAATAAAATAGGCAAAGGATTTGTCACTGCCAATCGCAGCAAGTCCTTTGCTTTTTATTATTTCCGTTCCGACCGCCTGTGATTTCTGTACTCCTTAGGCGTCATTCCATAGAGTGCCTTAAATTTGCGGCAAAAATATCCCACATTTTCAAAGCCTGCTGTCTGAGCTATAACGAAAACGCTGTTTTCAGTTTCCGTAAGAAACTTGGCAGCACGCTTCAAACGATATTCCAGAGCATAATTAATGGGCGATGTATGCAGATAGCTTTTAAAAATATTCAGCACACTGCTTTTGCTTATAGAAACAGATCTTGCAATGTCTTCCAAGGTTATCCGACGATAATAGTTTTTGTGGATATGCTGCATCATTATCTGCAGCTGTGCTTGTGCCTGTGCGGAGGTTTTGTTTATGTTTTGAGTGTCGTTCCAACTTATGCTTTCGTAAATCTGTCCCCATAGCTTCATAATAAGTTCGGTTGTTTTCAGTTCGGATATGCTTTTCGATTCCTGTATGGCAAACACATTTCGTATTGTATCAAGCATCTCACATTGCTTTTCATCTGTCGGCGATATTATCAGGCATTCAACCGAGGACATAAGCACAGGCTTTATATATTTGCGGTATATCAAACTGTTTTCTGCGGCTATCAGAAGCGGAGAAAAGACCATGTTGGGAATAATTGTACTTTCGCTGCTCTCAAACCGATGTATCACCTGTGTGTTGATGAAAATTGCTTCCCCTGTGTTAAGCACATATCTGCTGCTGCCCACAAAAAAATCTGCCGTCCCATTTTCTACAAGCACAAACTCAACCTCGGGGTGCCAGTGCCAGTCAATACAGTGCAGGTCAAAGAGCCATATATCCTCATAATAATATCGAAAGGGATATTCCTCACTGCCGTGACTTATGGTTTCACGAAGAGTTTCGTCAGTGATGATCTTTGCGTAGCCGTCGTTTAGGTTTTTCAAATTTATCCTCCATTTTTGCGATATAGTGTAATAAAAATGCGATATTGTACATTGAAATATGCCGTTTGTTATGATATGATACAATTATATCAAAAAGCGAAAGGAACGTCAAGATGAATTACAGAAAAACTCTTATTGCCTGTTATCTTGGATTTGTTACACAAGCTATTACAGCAAATTTTGCACCGCTGCTATTTCTCACATTCCACAATGTTTACAATATCCCTCTCGGAAAAATTGCGCTCATATCATCCGTTTTCTTTATCACCCAGCTTATTGTGGATATTCTCTGTGCAAAGTTTGCGGACAAAATAGGCTACCGCAGATGCGTTGTGGGTTCTCAGCTGTTTTCGGCAGCAGGACTTCTGGGACTTGCGTTTCTTCCTCAGATAATGCCCGACCCGTTTATGGGAATAATCATCAGCACAATTGTATATGCGGTGGGCAGCGGTCTTACGGAGGTGCTTGTCAGCCCTATCGTTGAATCCTGTCCCTTTGAGCATAAAGAGGCGGCAATGAGTTTGCTCCACTCCTTTTACTGTTGGGGCTCGGTAGGAGTTATCCTGCTTTCCACAGTATTTTTCTCGGTGTTCGGTATAGGCAATTGGAAATGGCTTGCTTGTATCTGGGCAATAATTCCGCTGTATAATATGTTTAATTTCATCACCTGTCCCATTGAACACCCTGCCGAGGACGGGCAAGGTATGAGTATCGGAAATCTTTTAAAAACCCCCGTGTTCATTATTTCCATACTGCTGATGATATGTGCGGGAGCGTCGGAGCTTTCAATGGCACAGTGGGCATCTGCATTTGCGGAATCTGCTTTGGATCTTTCAAAGGCTATGGGAGATATTGCCGGGCCTTGCCTGTTTGCGGTGACTATGGGAATAAGTCGCTCACTGTATGGAAAATACGGCGACAGGCTTGACCTAATAAAATTTATGATAGGCTCAGGCATGCTTTGCCTGATATGCTATCTTGTTGCTTCCCTGTCGGATATTCCCATGCTTGGGCTTGCAGGCTGTATAATATGCGGCTTTTCCGTTGGAATTATGTGGCCTGGAACCATAAGCATCTGTTCGGGGAAAATGCCCTCAGGCGGCACAGCAATGTTTGCCCTTCTTGCCATGGCAGGCGACCTTGGCGGTGCAATAGGTCCGGGTATCGTAGGAAACATTTCACAAAGTGCAGGAGATGATATTCGCAAGGGCGTGCTTGCAGGCTGTATTTTTCCACTTGTGCTTGTTATTCTGACTTTTGTGATTTCCAAAAATGTCAATAAAAACAGGCAGGAATGAAAGAGTATGACTATAAGGCAATACCGTACAAAGAGAGTCTGACGACTTTGTGCGGTATTGCCCTGAATCAGTACAATGTGATTCATATTGATATCCAGCAGTTTGTCAGCAAATATCCTGTGATAAAAGACATGGTGGCACGCTTAACAAAGGAATTGTTGTTTGATGTGAAAATGGAAATGCCGGATGTTACATTGTTTGATGAAACAGACTTGGTAAGGACATTAAAAGATATTTTTTCGCAGAAACGGGAAAAGTTTATCTTTATCATTGACGAATGGGATTCCATTTTCCGGGTACATCGGGATAATGCAACTGCTCCAAAGGAATATCTGGATTTTCTGCGGGATCTTCTGAAAGGGCAGCCCTATGTGGCACTTGCCTATATGACAGGCATTCTCCCAATCAAGAAATACGGTCAACATTCTGCACTGAATATGTTCAAGGAATAAGCTATGACCAATCAATATGCACTCGCAAAATTCACTGGTTTTACAGAGAGGGAAGTTCGTCAGCTCTGTGAACGTTATCATATGTCTTTTGAACAAACAAAAGATTGGTACGATGGCTATACTGTCAATGGTATATCCATTTATAATCCAAGATCTGTAACATCAGCGATGATGAACGGCATCTTTGACAGCTACTGGACACAGACAGAAACCTATGAGGCTTTGAAAATGTATATCGTTCGCAATGAGAACGGCTTGCGGGATAAGATCATTCGGATGATTGCCGGAGAACACATTTCTATTAACACGAAAACATTCCAGAACGATATGTGTACCTTTGAAACAGCAGATGATATTCTGACCTTACTGGTGCATCTGGGATATCTGACATACGACTTCGATACAAAAACTGCCTGGATTCCCAACAAGGAAGTGCGGCAGGAATTTCTCAATTCTATCCAGGGGCAGGAGTTCCAGACGGTCAACAATGCCATCCATCGTTCCGACAAGCTGCTGCAATTGACGCTGGCACAGAATGCAGAAAAGGTGGCGGAAATGCTTCAGAAAGTTCACTGTGATAACTGTTCTGTGATTCAATACAACGATGAAAATTCGCTGGCTTGTGTATTGAGTCTGGCATATTATTCCGCACAAGACAGCTATGCAGTTTATCGGGAATTGCAGGGCGGAGAGGGCTTTGCGGATCTGGTATTTGTGCCGAGAACCGGTAACCATAACCCGGCAATGATCGTGGAGCTGAAATGGAATCAAACCACTGGTATTGCATTGGAACAAATCAAAGACCGGAACTATATTCGCTGTTTGAAGGATTATCATGGAAAAGTGCTGTTTGTTGGCGTGAACTATGATAAGAAGAGTAAAAAACACGCTTGTCAGTTTGAAATGGTGGAAATTTGAAAAGATTTTCTAAGGTGACTTTTCAATTTAACATTAGCTTATTTTCAAAGTAAGTCATGGTTGAAGGTTATGTTAACGAATATCTGGTTGGTGATAGGCAAATTACTGCATAATGATTTCTGCTAACTTCTAATACTAGTCTGATAGTTCGTCAAATTTGCATATAGCTTATACGAAAAAAATAATTTTAAGAAAAATGGAGGAAAATA
>OOCF01000433.1_pt1 | contig 20310 bp, 5 predicted proteins | sample 1671001 | NCBI WGS metagenome assembly OOCF01 (sample SAMN06348112, study PRJEB24527) | human gut metagenome | biome: human gut; feature: ankylosing spondylitis patient; material: feces | host: Homo sapiens | place: China | collected 2015-10
CGCCCATGGAGCCGGCGCGCGCTTGCAGCGAGGTGACGTTTTGGCGGCCGGCAGCAAGGATACGTTCGCCTTTGGCACGCACGGCCTCGTCGAAGGCGTCCTGCGATTCGCCTGCGTCAGCCGCGTCCGGTTCCGGCATGAGATGTTCGTCGGCGACGAGCAGTTTGGCGAGACGCAGCAGTGAGTTTCCGGTTTCCGGCGATGGCGTGGCGGATTCATCGGCAACGTCGCCCTGCGTTCCCGTGGATTCAGCGATATTCGGTTCGTCGGATTCGACGGCACGTACCTGTTCGGCCGCGGCACGCAGCTTGTCGGCGACATCGGCGCTCAGATCGCACGGCCAAGGCAAAGTATGGTCGTCCGAGACCGGTTCGAGCGGCGTGTTCCACGCATCGCCCACCACGGCATTCTCGAAATCGCGGGCGTGTTCGCCTACGAAATAGCCGTCGGGCAGGTCAAGTCCCAGCGTGTGCGGGGAGCCGTCCACATCGTCGGACAGGTTGTCCGGTTCGCGTACCGCGGTGACGATTCCGTTCATCGAATCGCGCGTCTCCAGCCAGAAATTCGACGGCGCGGCGCTTTTCTTTCCCTCCGCCAGGCGGGAGTCGCGGCTCGTCTCGTTGCATCCGCCGTATACGAGCAGCGCCTCGTAGCGGGCGCGCGTCAACGCCACGTAGGCGAGACGGCGTTCGTCGGCGTGCAGTCGGCGGCCGTATTCCTCCTGTTGCGTCAGGTACAGGCTTGCCGGATCCATTCCTTCCATATCGTCGACGGCCATGGTTCGCAAGGTGCCGAACACCTCGTCGTCGATCACTTCCGCATCGTCCAATCCGTCGAGCGATTCCACGGGATTGCCCCCGATGGGCGCGTCGTGCGGGAATCGTGGCAGGATATCCGCGTCGGCGCGCACCGGAACCGGCACCGCGGACGGGTCTTCCAGCCAAGTGTGGGCTTTTTCGAAGTATTCCGGCGGCTCCCATACGCCGTCGCGCCGACCGCCCGGATGGTCTTCGTCCGTTTTGACGCTCAGGCGGTCGCCTTGACTGGACGGGAAGGTGCCGTCGCGCATGCCGACCACGGCCACGGCGTCCCATTCCAGGCCTTTCGACTGGTGCACGGTCATGAGCACCACATCGACGGGGGTATCTGGTGCGGTGGCGTTGTCGTCGGACGCGTCACGCAGCGAATCCACCCACGAGATGAACGCGCGCAGGCTTGGCGTGCCATGCGCGGCGATTTCCTGCAAGTAGGTGTCCACCAGAGACAGCATCGCGTCGAGTGATGAAGCGGCATGCGATGTGGCACGATTGCCGGCATCCGGATGCCGCATCCGTTCGGCGAGCAGCAGGTCGATGTCCAGTCCGAGCGCGGTGATGGCCGTGCGTACCGCTTCCGGCAACGGATGGCCGGCCGTGCGCTGCACCTGTTGGATGACGCGACCGGCGTGGATGACGCTCGCGGCTCCCGTACGGCTCAATACGCCGTCGACGAGGTGCCGCAGATCGCCGCGCAGCAGCACGTCGATCAGGAAGACGGCGTTGGGCACTTGGTCGCGGTAGGCGCGATGTCGGCGTCGGACGGATTCGCATCCGCCTCCACGATGCCGGCCGACACGAGCGCGCGGTAGCGTTGCGCGGTGTTGAGCCGTTCGGCGATGCCGGCGAGCGCCTGCAGATCGTCGGCGGACAGACCGAATCGTGGCGTGGCGAGCAGCCGCATGAGCGCGGCGCTGTCGGTGTGGTCGCATACGACGTGCAGCAGGGCGAGGATGTCTTTGATTTCGGGACGTTCCAGGAGTGCGGCCTGGCCGACGACGAGTGTGGTGAGGCCGGCTTGTTCCAGTGCGTCCTCGTAGGCTGGCATCTGCGTTTTGGAGCGGAACAGGAGCGCCACGTGCGGACGGTTGTCTTTGGCTCCGTCGGCGAGCTCGTTTTCGGTTGGCGTGTGCAGTGCGATCGCTTGTTTGGCGAAGCGTACGATGGCGTCGATTTCCTGGCCGAATGTGGCGTAGCCGAGCACGCCGAGCGTACCTTCGGGGGCATTGTCGATGTTGGCGAGCGGGGGCACGTCCACTTCGCGCATAAGCGAGCTGCCGCGACGTCTGGCGGGCAGGCGCAATGGTTTCGTCAGATTGTTGGCCGCTTCGAGCACCATGCGCGAGTTACGTCGGGTGACGGTCAGCGTGTAGGGCTTGTCGGTGGCGTCGTGGCCGAAGTCGTGTTGCAGCATGCGGAATGCGCCTGGGCTGGCTCCTCGCCATGCGTAGATCGATTGGAAGGGGTCGCCGACGGCGTTCACCGCGCTGCGATGGGTGGAATCGGCGTGGAACAGTGCGGTCAAGAGGGCCGCCTGCGTGGTGGAGGTGTCTTGGTATTCGTCGAGCAGCACGTGCGTGTAGCGTTTGCGGTAGGTGGCTCCGATGGAGGGGAATCGGGTGACGAGTTGGAATGCGGCGATGGTGAAGTCGCTGAATTCGGCCATGTTGAGGGCGCGTTTTTCGGCGTGGTAGTCGGCCACGAGGTCGAGTAGCAGGTCGCGTTTGCGGGCCGTGCCGGCCAATTGCGCGGTCTTGTAGACGCAGAGTTGGTGGCATTGGGCGCGGTATTCGCGCATGCGGGTTTCGAAGGCGGTGTCGGATTCCTTTTTCTTCTGTTTCGGAGCCTTGCCCACTTTCGGCTCGTCATCGGGAACGTCCTCGTCTTCAAGCGCTTTGGCCACTTGCGTCACGAACGCCTTATCCCATGCGCGCACGCGTTCCACGGCTTCGTCGAAGCTGGTGCAGTCGCTGCCGATCATGGCTCCTGCGATGGCGTTGGATAGGGTGAACACGTTGCCGGCGATGGTGGAGAATTTGCCGAGTTCGTCGCCGCCTTGGTCGAAGGCCATGAGCTGGTCCATGTGCTTGTCGAGCACGGTGTGGATGAGCTGCAGCGCTCCGGCTTCGCTCAATGGCTGCGTGTTTTGGTCGAAGCCGACGAGCAGGCCGTATTGGCGCACGATGGTTTGGAAGAACGCGTCATAGGTGGAGACTTCCGGTTTGAGGAAGGCGACGCGTGTACCGCGTCCGGCTTGGTTGCGTGTCACGGCAGCGGAGACGCGCGAAAGCAGTTCGGAGGCGGCTTTGCGCGTGAAGGTCAGGCCCAGAATCTTCTCGGGACTGATGCCCTGGTCGATGAGGGTGATGATGCGGCGGGTCATGGTGTAGGTTTTGCCGGAGCCGGCGCCCGCCACCACGACCACGTCCTCGTATGAGGGGGCTTGGATGACGGCGGCCTGTTCCGGACTGTCGGTGAATTTCGGCGTGACGGCCGGCACAGTGCCCATCGCATCGCCCTTTGCTGTGGCCCCGTTCGTTGACATGCTTCCGTTCATACCGTTACTCCCGTTCATGCCACAGTCCTTTCGAATACGGTGTTCTGCTCGCCTTGGCAGGCCGGGCAGACCCCACTGCCGTACGTTCTGCAGTATCCGACGTGTTCCACGGTCGGACGCGCGGTGATGCGGGTGGCCCGGCTCGCCGCGGCCGCATAGAAGACGCGGGAGATCATGGTCAGCGACCATACCGTCATCTTCGACCGCGATTCCAGAAGTTGCTTCCAATGTTCTTCGCTGACCTGCGCCGGCCGTTCGACGTCGTCGAGGCCGCTGGTGAAGACGCTGGCCATTTTGGGCACGTATTTGCGGGGTATGAAATCGCCCGCGTTGATGCTTCCGCCGGCGAACAGCGCCTGCTGGTGGTACGCTTCGTCGCCTTGCCCTTTGCGTGGCGCGGGTGCCGCGTATTCCATGACGTGGAACAGGGCGCTTTGGGTGATGTCCGGCATGGCTGCGATCGCCTGCGCGCCGCGTTTTCCGCCGTGTTCCGGGAATGCGAGGCCCAGCTGGTAGCAGACGAGCTGCAGGTCGCTGAACAGGGAGCGTCCGTTCGGCACTTTGCCGGTTTTGTAGTCGATCAGCCGTACCTGTTCGCGGCCGTCGGCGGTACGGCGGTGTTCAAGACGGTCGATTCTGCCCGACAGGCGTACGGTGAGCCGGTCGCTCATGCCGGTTTCCGGCCAGCCGTCGACGAGCGCGCCCATGATGGCGATGAGTTCGTCGCGGGAGATCGGAGCGTTGCCGTCGATGGCGTTGTAGGCGTCGAGGATGTCGTCGAAGTCGAATCGCGCGGCGAACTGCCGTTCCGCTTCGGCATGGTCCAATGTTCCCACGGTGATGGTTTCGGTGTTGTTCGACGGGTATCCCGTACGGTTCGACTTGACGAAATATGTGGCGATGTTGCGCAATGCGACCGACGCCTTCGCGTCCTTGCCGAGCGCCTTGTACCGTTCCTCGGGGTCGTCGATGGCGTTGAGGTCGCCACGTAGGGTCTTGTATCGGCTGATCATCCATTGGGCGATTTCGTCGATGTTGTCCTCGTCGCTTACCGCGGTGTGGTTTTGGGGCAGGTCGAGGCCGGCTTCGGTGGCCTGTTGCGCGACGGCGTGGATGAGCGAGCCGAAGCTGGTGGCCGCGCTGCCCATGCGTGGGCCGGCGAAACGGTTCTCCAGCATCCAGCACACCGGGCACGCCCACAAACTGTCCACGGCGGATGGAGAAAGGGTGACCACGTCGGATTGGCCGTCTGTTTTTTCGATGGATTCCGGTTGTTCGATAAGCTTCGCCTTGTCGGCATGCTCCGTTTTTCCGTCAGATTCCATCTTGCCGTCGATTCCCGTCATATCGTCGGCTCCCGCATGTTCCGTAAGGAACGCCCAATTGTCGGGATTCGCGGCGGCGATGCCATGCGATGCCAACAACGCCAAGGCTTGCGCGGCATCGCGCGCTTGGGGGGAATCGGCCGGCGCATGGGCCAGCACGCTTCGCGCGGCGGCGACCAGGCCACGCGGGTCGGCCTCCAGTCCCGCGTATTCGCCGGCCTCGCCGACCGCCGTGTACACGCGTGTTTCCGCATCGGCATCCCGGTCGCGGTCGAACCATTCCGGCAGGTAGCCGTAGAGGAAGTCGGACGGCACATGGTCTTCGTTGAGGACCGCGCTTACCGTCACGCGCTCATCGGCGCGGGTGAGCGCCACAAGGAGGCTTTTCTGTTCGGAGGCGAGCACCGCGGCGAGCTGCGCGTTTTCGCGGCCTGCGGAGGTGACGATGTCGTCGGACAGTCGTCCATGCAGCATGATGTCGGCGAGCTCCTCCCCGCCAAACAGGGTGTTGCGCGGTGAGAGGTTCGGCCATTGGCCTTGTTGGAACGCAGGCATGAATACTAGTTTCCAATGTTTTCCGGCAGCTCCGGCGGGCGTGGTGAGCGTCACGGCCTGATCGATCGGCGCGGTGTGCGCCAGGGAGTCGGCTTCGATGGCGAGCGCGCGGACCTGTTCGATGAACGCGTCGATGGTGTGCGCTGCCGTCACGCCGTTCGATTCGCCGCCGGACGCGTAGCTGAACAGGCGCATCGCGGTGTCGAGCCGGTCGTTGGCCGCGCGGCCTTCGGCGTTGTTGCGCAACGCCGTTTTCTGCCAGATTTCGGCTTTGCCGAACGCCTGCCATGCACAGTCGAGCATGTATTGCGGTTCGTGGGATGTCAGGCGTGCCTCCGACCGCAGGGTATCGTCAAGCGTTTTCCACAGGCGTGCGAAGGCTTGCGCTTGGGGGTCTTTGCGGCCCAGTACGGAGGCGATCGCGTCGAGCACGCGGTCAGTGTCGCCTTCCAATAGCAGGATGTACAGCGCGTTCATGCCGAAGGATGGTTCGTCCGCATCCTCAGCGGCACGCTCTCCCGTCATCAGCCGGTCGTCGGTGTCGATTGCCGGCAGGCCCATGTCGGCAGCGTTTTCCGTGTCCGACGCCGATGCCGCCACGCGTGCGGTGTGGAAGGTTTCGACGTAATCGTTCCAATCGTCGATCAGCTGTGGCAGCAGCGCGCGCCCGGACGTGTCGGACGTGGACGGATCGGCTGTATCGTCATGCAAAACCGTGGCCAGCGAGCCGAGCGCGTTCATCGCCGATTCGACCACGCACAGCCGAGCCGGACGTTCGCCGGGGGTGGTGATCAGCGGCGAGTTCATGATTGATGCGACGCGTGAGCGCACGTATGCGCCGGCCGTGTCGAGGTTCATGGACGAGGTGGCGATGCCTTGCCGTTTCAGTTCGGCCAGTTCGATCATGGAGAACAGGCCCTGCACGAACGGTTCGTCCTTGAGGGGGCGGGTCACGCTCGAATAGCGTACGGGCACGCCGTCGGCGCGTAGCCGTTCGCCGAACGTGCGCACGGTGGCGTTGTCGTGGGCGATCACGGCCATGTCGTTCCAGTCGCGGCCGTGTTCGAGATGTTCGGTTTTGATTTTCCACACCACGTCGTCGAGTTCTTCGACGGTGGAACGGTACATCGCGGCTTCAAGACTGCCGTCGTGCGTCTCCGGTATGGCGATGGCCGGCATTTTGCCGGGGCGGTTCGCCAGCGCGTCGTCGGTCGATTCCGTGCTGGCGATGGTCAGGCTCACGCGGCTCGTCACCGCGGCCAGGTCCGTGCCTTCGGCCATATGGGACGGTTCCAGCCGTACCAGTCGCGCGCCCAATCGCGATTGCGCCATGTTGAACAAATATTCAGGGTACGATCCGCGGAACGTCTGCACCGCCTCGTCGGGGTTGCCGACGAGCAGCAGTCGCACGCCACGGTTGCGCAATGCGGTGAGAAAGTCGAAGCCGGCGAGTGTGGCGTCCTGGAAATCGTCGACGATGACGAGTTTCGGCAGGTCGGACGTTTCGGCTTCGTTCACGGCGGCCGCGGCGTCGATCATGAGCTGCGAGGCGTCGAGACGGTATTGGTCCGGATATGCCTCGTTGATGGCCTGGTTGTATTCGGCGCGCAGCGCGAAGGCGAGCCGCCATTGCACGCGCAGTCGTTCGCGTCGTTCGTCAAGCGTGCCGTGCTCGTCGGCAGCGCGGGAAATCAGCGCGTCTTCGAGTTCCGGTTTCGCGCCGATCTCGTTCATGCGGGCAAGCATGTCGCGCAGCTGGTTGGCGAAGGCGTCGGTGGCGTCGTCCACCACCATGCCCGACCAGTCGGCGACCACGAAGTAGGTGCGCAATAGCGCGCAGGTGGAGCATTCGTCGCCGTGCTCGGCATGTTCGGCATGCTTGGCGAGCACGCGGCGGATGACCACATCCTGTTCGGCCCCGTTGAGCAGTTTCGGCAGGGGTTGTCCGGCATGCGATCGCACGGCGGTCATGATGCGGAACGCGACGGCTGGCAGGGTGGTGACGGGGCGTGCCTGCGAGATCGCGGACAGTTCGCGGATCACGGTGTCGCCGAGCCGGTCGGCCACCTGTCTGCCGGAGACCGTCATCACGGCGTACGCGTCGCCATGCCGCTTCATCGCAGCGACCAGCATGTCCAGCGCGAACCGGGTCTTGCCGCTGCGGGGTGCCCCCGCAACCAATGTCGCGTCATCGAGATCGTCCACATCCATCATGTCTCCCCAGCTTAGCCGAACGGTCCGGCTACGAATCGCATATCATCGTCCGAAGCCGTCCTGAAAACGTCATCGTGGACACCGCCATCTTTATATATGGACATCGATACCCTCTACAAAGTTTTTCGGACACCGCCACCAATAAGATTGACTAGCGGCGCAGCCCGGGAAGGTTCAACAGCGAACAGACGGCCTGCCCATGACGACGAGTACGGTCGAAGCATAGACGCAACGCACGGAACCGGGCAGGAACTACAGGAAAGAGGAAGCATGGAAGCCTCAAGGAGCATTCCCCCTCAGATTCCCGGCTACACACTGATCAAACGGCTGGGCTCCGGTTCCGAAGCCGACGTGTACCTGTACCAGCAGCTTTCCCCGGCCCGTCAGGTGGCCATCAAAATCAGCAAGAACACGCTCGACCCACGTGCCGCGGTCCGCTTCCGTTCCGAAGCGAATTTCATGGGGCAGATCTCCACACACCCCTACATTCTTTCCGTCTATGAGAACGGCGTGACCGTCAACGGGCGCGGCTACACCGTGTTCGAATACGCTCCGGGCGGCAATTACAAGACGTTCCTCGAGCATGGCCGTCTCACCGCCGACCAGATGCTCACCGTCGGTATCGATCTGGCGAGCGCGCTGTTCACCGCGCATCGCAAAGGCATCATCCATCGAGACATCAAGCCCAGCAATATTCTCATCAACGCGCACAATATGCCCATGCTCGCCGATTTCGGCATCGCCGGGTCCGTCTATGGGCGTCCGGGTGTCGGCTTCACCATCGCGTGGGCCGCGCCGGAGGTGCTTGCCCAAGGCGGTGGCGGCAATGAATCGTCCGATATCTATTCGCTTGGCGCCACGCTGTTCGCCATGCTGATCGGCCAATCGCCGTACGAGTATTTCTACGCCGATGTGCTGGGCGATTCCCAACGGCAGGTGCGGGCCGAACGGCTCAAGTCCGTCATTCTCAACAATCCGCTGCCCAAGCTCAACCGTCCCGACGTGCCGGCCGAAGTGGAACGGGTGTTGCGTAAGGCCTTGAGCCGTACGCCCGAGGATCGTTACTATTCCGCGTTGGAGTTCGCGCGCGACATGCAGCGCGTGCAACAGGCCTTGTATGGCCGTGCCGCGCAGACCACCGTCGAGGGTGTGCCGGATTATCCGCAGAACATGTACGCGCAGACTTCCGCATTCGACCAGTCCGCCCCGGTTGCGAAACAGCATGCCCGGTGGGCGAAGCCGTTGGCCGTCACGGTTGCTGCGGCGGCCGCCGTGGTCGTGATGGCGTTGGCGTTCGTCACCGTCGTCATGCCGAATATGGATGCGTCCTCCGACAACAGCAAGGTGCAGGTGCAGAACCATGCCGAGGACGATCCCGATTCGGCGATCACGTCGGGCAGTGTGCCGAGCGTGCAGGATCTTACGGGCGAATACACCGCCGACGGCAAAGTGCGGTTCACGTGGGTCAATCCTTCGCCGAAGGATGGCGATTCGTACGCGTGGTCGCTGGTCGGCGATTCGGGAACCGACCCGAACGCGCAGGGCACCACCACGGAGTCGACGAGTATCGAAATCGATCCGGCCGACGGCGCGCAGACGTGCGTGCAGGTGAGTCTGGTTCGCGCGGACCGGCAGATGTCCGAGAATCCCATGATCGCGTGCGCGGCCAAGCCGTGAGTTTGCGACCGGATGCGGGTGACATGAACCGATACGAACCAATACAGCCCGGCATGCATGCGGGCAAACAGGTAGGCGCATGCGGTTGGATGCGCGGTCAAGCAAAGTTTGGGCACAATCAGGGAAGAGCCAGTCGATGAGCAAGCATAGGAACGCCGAGAACCAGTCGGCGCAATCGTACGAACGGCAGTTGCGATTCGGGTCGATGCTGCGCAAGCTGCTGCCTTCCGGCAGTCGCCGGTGGATCACGCCGATCGTCATGCTGCTGCTGTTGCTGGGCATCGTCGCCGGAGCCGTCATCGTCAGTTCGGTGACGCAGCGTCACGTGCAGCTCGACGATGGCACCGTGTGGGTCACTTCGCTCAAGGACCGCAAGGCCGCCCGTTTCAACGTGCGCAACCGGGACGCCGACGCGGGCGTCGCCTCCACTGCGGCCCGGTTCGACGTGGCCCAGCATGATGGCTCCACCGTGATCTCCGAAGGTACGAAGGCCAGCAACATCGAGGCCTCCACCGTCAGCGAAAGCGGCAACACCACCATCAAATCGGATATGCGGACCGTCGTCGGAGGCAACACCGCGGCGTTCATCAACGTCAAGACGGGCAATGTGTGGGTCGGGTCAGCAGATGATGTGAAATCCATGAATCCGACCACCGATTCGCCGAAGATGAAGCTGGGGTCGGGTGGCCGTATCGCGGTGACGCATGACGGTGTCGTCTACGGCTACCGCACGTCCGACGGCGCGGTGCTCAGTGTCGACGGACCTCAGGGAACACCCGGCAAGGATGCGACGATCAAGGGCGCCACGAATGTCGAATCGTTCACCGTGGTCGGCAAGACGCCGGTCGTAGCCGGTGCCGGCAAGGTGTTCTGGCCGAAGGGCAGCGCGGATATCGGCCTGCAGGGTCAGGCGACGTTGCAGGCGCCGTCCACGGATGGCAGGCAGACTGGCTGGGTGGCGGTTTCCACGCCGCGGGGCATCGCCATGGTCGATTTGGGCAGCAAAAAGGTCACGCAGCTGCCGAATGCCGGCAAGGGCGATGCCGCGCAGCCGGTGTCCACCAATGGCTGCGTGTTCGCCGCGTGGGCGCAGAAGGCCAACAATTACATCAGGGTGTGCGCGGCGAACGACAAGGACGCACAGTTTTCCTCGTTGGAAGATGTCAATCCCACCTCGCAGCTCGTGTTCCGCACCAACCATCGTCTGGTGGTGCTCAACGACGTGGTCAACGGCAATGTGTGGAATCCGCAGGAGTCCACCAAGGTCATCAAAATCCAGTGGAACAAGGTGGAGACCAAGCAGTCGAAGCAACAGCAGCAGAACAACGACAGCGCCAACAACCAGCATAATTTCAGCAAGAACTGTTCGGCGCAGTCGGGGCAGATCAAGGCCGTGGACGATTCGTTCGGCGTGCGCGTGGGATCGCAGCAGATTCTCGACGTGTTGCGCAACGACGAGCAGACCGACTGTTCCGTGCTGCGCATCACGTCGGTGAGCGCTCCGGATGGCGCGAACATCACCGTCTCCCCTGTCTATGACGGCCGGTATCTGCAGCTCGACGCCTCCGGTGCCGCCGCGGGCAACGTGTCCTTCAGCTATGAGATTTCCGACGGGCGCGGGCAGACGTCCAGCGCCACCGTGTCGCTCACGCTGGACGGCGGCGACGACCATGCGCCGCTGCAGAGCGACACTCCGCCGGAAATCGACGTGGAGCAGGGTGCTTCGTACACCGCGAACGCGTTGGGCAGCTTCTCCGACCCCGACGGCGATCCGCTGACCTTGGTGTCGGCATCGCCGCAGAACACCGATCAGGTGACGGTGTCCACGCGAGCCGACGGACAATTGGTCTTCAACGCCGGTTCGATGTCGTCCGGCAGGGCGGGCATCGAGGTCACGGTGTCCGACGGCCAGCAGACCGGCATCGGCATGATCTACTTCTCCGTGAAGCCGGCGAACACGCTGGGCGCTGTCATCGACCCCGTGGTCAAACAGACCACGCCCGACACCCGCACCACCATCGCGCTCAAACCGTACGTGCACGGCACGTCCGTCGAACCGGCCGAATTGACCGCGGTGGAGACGCCGTCCGGCGCGGCCACCACCATGAACGCCACCGACATGTCGATCACGTTCACCGCCTCCAATCCCGGCACCTACTATGTGCCGTACACCATCACGCAGGGTTCCATTCCGTCGACCGGTCTGGCTCGTGTGGAGGTGCAGGCGGTGGCCGGAGACGCCGCCAAGCCAATCGCGGCGAACGATGTGGCGCTGCTAGGCGCGGACAATACCGCGATTGTGGAGCCGCTTGCCAACGACGTCGACCCGATGGGCGGCGTGCTGTCGGTGACCAGCGTCACCGCGGACGCGCAAAGCGGCATCAAAACCGGTGTGGTGAGCAACAAGCGCGTCTATATCACCGCGCGTCAGGTGCCTACCGAGCCGGTGCGGATCTCCTACACCGTGGCCAACGCGGCCGGATCGTCGACCGGCGTCATCGTCCTGCAGCCGCCGGCGCTGACCACGTCGAATTCCGTGCCGAAGGCCGAGAACATCACCACACAGGTGCGCACCGAAGGCATCGTGTCCGTGGACGTGCTCGACCATGTCACGTATTCCGACGGCACCACGGTGAGCCTGCAGAACGACTTGCAGTATGACAAGAACACGTTCAAGGGTCTGGTGTTCGTGTCCGGCGACACCGTGCGCTATCAGGCAACCAGACAAACCGGCTCCTTCCCCGTCACCTACACGGTGAAGGACAATCTCGGCAACGCGGCCTCGGCCACCATCACCATCAACGTGCATCAGAAGGACGCGTCCAACAAGGCGGCTCCGACACCGTCCGACGTCGAGGCGCAGGTGGCGGCCGGTCAGAAGGTGCAGATTCCGATCACGCTCACCGGCATCGACGCTGACGGCGATGACGTGCAGCTGCTCGGCTTGGGCAACAAAGCGCCGAAACTGGGCCGTATCAGCGAGGTGGGCGCCACGTATCTGGTGTATGAGGCGTATGCCGATTCGTCCGGAACGGACACGTTCTCCTACGCCGTGGAGGATTGGACCGGTCAGAGGGCCACCGCGCAGGTGCGTGTGGGCGTGTTCAAATCCGGAGCCGATTCGGGTGTGTACGCGCGCGACGACGAGATCACGCTGCGTCCGAACACCGCGGCCACCGTGCCGGTGGCGCAGAACGACATTTCCGGGGACAATACTGATCTGACCGTGGCCAAGGACGTGGAATCGCAAGGCATCGACGGCATTCAGGTCGTTGACAACATGCTGTCGTTCACCACGCCGAAGCAGGCGGGCACGTATTACGTGGTCTACACCGTCAAGGACAAGGCTGGCCTGTCCGATTCGGCGACGTTGACGGTGAATGTCGACGAGAACGCCGCCATCGACCCGCCGACCGCGTACGATTACCGTGTTCCGGCCGCCGCCACGATCGACAAGAAATCCGTGGACGTGGACGTTTCGCAGTGGATTGCCAATCCGTCCGGCACCGCCGACGAGCTTCAGGTGGGCGTGGATCCTTCCGCGACCGACCATGCGCATGTCAAGGGCGGCAAGGATTCCACCATCATCACCGTTGATCTGACCGATGAGGTGCGCGCGGTGCCGTACACCGTCACGAACACGACGTACGGCATCACGTCCACCGCGTTCATCCAAGTGCCCGCATATGGCGTGTTTCCGCCGGTTCTACGTCCGAAGGCGCCGGCGTTGAAGGTCAATGCGCGTGAGACCATCACCATCAACATCGCCGACTACGTGCGTGTGGGCGCGGGCAAGACCGCGTATGTGGACGGCGCCGATTCGGTGAGCGCCACGAAGGCCGCGGACGGCGACCTGTACGTCAACGACCAGACGTTGAGGTTCACCGCGCCGAAGGATTACGCGGGTCCCGCGTCCATCACCTTCACCGCGGTGGACGGCAAGCGAGACAAGAACGACAAGGTGAAGATCGTCAATTCGGCGGTGCTCACGCTTCCGATCACGGTGATCGGACGTGAGGTTCCGCCGCCGACGTTCTCATCCTCCACCGTCGATGTGGTGGCCGGCGAGAAGACCACTACCATCGATCTGACGGCGCTGACCCATTCGGCGTCGGGCCTGTACGAGGATGAGAAGCAGTACTCGTATTCCGGCGGCGTGAATTCCGGCAGTGTGGATGCCAGAGTGTCTCCCTCCGGCACGTTGACCGTGTCCGCGGACAAGACGGCCACGCCGGGCACCACGGTGAGCGTGCCCGTCTCGATCAAATATGCGAAGGGTACGGTGAGCGCCGGTATGACCGTGCGCGTCACCGCGTCCAACAGGCCGCTCGCCCGTGTCACCGAGAAGACCGTGAAAATCAAGGCCGGTTCCAGCGAGCAGGTGAATCTGCTGTCCGACGCGTACAATCCGTTCCCCGACACTCCGCTGACGGTGACCGGATGCACATCCGACGGCGCGTCGAAACTGACGGTGGATTGCCCGTCCAACGGCGTGGTGTCCATCAGGGCGGCTTCCGACATCGGCGCGAACACCAACAAGGTGGTCGTCACCGTGCGCGACGCCACCAAAACAAAAGAACGTGAGGTGACCGGCACCATCAGCGTTTCGGTGATGGACAAGCCTGATGCGCCGCTGCTTTCCGCGGTGTCCGGCGACCCGCAGGATGGCGCCGTGAATCTGAGCTGGACGGCCGGTTCGGCCAACGGCAGCCCGATCACCGAATACAAGGTGATGTGGGGCGGAGACGCGTCCGGCGAGCGCTCGTGCGGGCAGAAAACCTCCTGTCTCATCGACGGGTTGAAGAACGGCAAGACCTACTCGTTCAAGGTGCAGGCCAGGAACGAGGTCGGCTGGTCCAAGGATTCCAACGCCGTCGAGGGCACGCCGGACAAGCTGCCTGATGCGCCGACGGATGTGACGGCCAGTGTGAAGGGCAACACGGTGAGCGTCACGTGGAAGGCTCCGGACGGCAATTTCTCGTCGGTGGACAATTACGAGGTGACTTTGTCCGGCAGGAACGCGCCGTCCAAGCAGACGACAAATTCCACCGGAATCGATTTTGTTTTCGATAACAACGCGATTTCCGACGGCGACTCGTACACGGCTACGGTACGCGCCCACAACAAGGTGAATTGGAGCCAACCGTCCAAGGCGTCCGACGCTGTCAAGCCGTGGGGCAAGCCCGATGCGCCGAAGATCTCCGTGACGAACGACGACACCACGGGAACCGTCACCGTCGAATCCGTGGGCAACACCCGCAACGCGGGATGCAAGGCCGTCGAGATTTCCGGAGATGTCAGCGCAAGCATCGACGGATGTTCCGGATCCTACGATTTCAAGATTCCGGACCATGATCTCAACACCAGGGAATACACCATCAAGGCGGCGGTGGTCGGCAAGGAGAAAACGACCAGTGACGATTCGACCGTGCGTTTCACACCGAAATACGCGGTGAAGGCGCCCGAATCGGTCAGCGTCAAGGGGCATGACGACGTGTGCGTAGTCAGTTGGAAGGAGAACGGCCACGCCGACGGGTTCACGGTGAGCGCGGACGGACTCGGCTCCTACCATGCCGGCGCTTCCGAACGATCGCACGATTTCCCGCTCAAGGAATGGCAGTCCTGTTCCTCGGGTTCCGTCACGCAGCATTTCAATGGCGCGGTAAGCACCTCCAAGTCCGGCAGGGCCGATCCGGCATACGTCCGCAAGGTGAAGGCCGCCGTCAAGGCGCCGATGCTGACGTGGGACGCCAATGATCCGAACATCATCAAGGTCAGCGGCGGATCGGTGAACATGTACGGCCAGCCCGGCAAAACCGTGATCACCTTCACCGCGGACGGCAAATCCTATGACGTCGCCTGGGCATTGGGCTCCGACAAACTGAACGTCAAGGACGTGCTGCCGACCGGAGCCGATTACGCGTGGAAGGCGAAGGTGGTGGGCACCGACACCGCGCTCAACAACGAGGACAATGGCGGCACACTGCTGGACCATGACAGGTACAAGACTCCCACGCCGAAACCCGAACCGTCGGAACCTTCAGAACCATCAAAACCGTCGGAGCCATCGGATTCTGACGCGTCCACGGAAGGCGAAGCGGCCACGCGGAATGACCGGCCTGTGGCATCCTCCGTCGCCCTGTCCACCGTCGACGGCGCATCCAAGCCTTGGATCCGCGGCCTGGCCTACTACGCCAGATGGTGAAACGGACGATCACAGCAATCGCAAACACAACGAACCATCCACACGAGCAACACAACAAGCAAGGAGCAACCCATGAGCAACGATTTCGATGATGCCACCCAGCTGGGTTCCATCGGCCATAATCCAAGCGTTCCCAGCCAACCCGGCCAGCAGCAGCCGGCGTTCCACACGCCGAATCTGCCGGAGCAGCCGCAAGCCGATGAGGATCCGGAGGGCACGCTGCTGAGCGCGCACGGCACCGCCCAACCGGCGTTGCCGCAACAGTCCGCCCCGGCAACGCCGAACCAGCCGCGGTTCCGTCAGCCGATGCCGCAGAACCTTCGCCAACCGGCCGCCAATCCGGCAGTCGCAATGCCCGCGCAGCAGCCCGTCCAGCCAACCCAACCCGTCCAGCCCAGCCAGCCTGTACAGCCCGTCAAACAATCCCAGCCGGTCGTCGACACGTCCATGATGACCGCACCCAGCAAAGACATCACCGAATTCCATGAGAAGTTCGCCAAGCTCGTAGACAACGTCTCCCAGGTCGTGGTCGGCAAGGAAGCACCCATCCGCCAATGCGCCACAGCCATGGTGGTCGGCGGGCACATCCTGCTCGAAGACAACCCGGGCACCGGCAAAACCCAGCTGGCGCGAGGCCTTGCCAACTCCATCGACATGTCGTTCAAACGCATCCAGTTCACCCCGGACCTGCTGCCGTCCGACGTGGTCGGCGTCACCTACTACGACCAGAAGCGCGGCGAATTCGAATACCGCGAAGGCCCGATCTTCGCGTCCATCGTGCTCGCCGACGAAATCAACCGCGCCTCACCGAAAACACAGTCCGCACTACTCGAAGTCATGGAAGAGCAGAAGGTCACCGTCGACGGCGTCACCCACCCGGTGCCGCAGCCGTTCATGGTCATCGCCACCCAGAACCCGATCGAACAGCTCGGCACCTACAAGCTGCCGGAAGCGCAGATGGACCGTTTCCTCATCAAAACCACCATCGGCTATCCAAGCCACGACGTGAGCGTCAACATCCTGAAACAGGTCAACGTCACCGACCGCGCCGCCACCGTGCATCCGGTGCTCACCGGCGAAGACGTGCTGCGCATGCGCAACATCAGCGAAACCGTGCATCTCGACGACGCGATCCTCGAATACATCGTGCGACTGGTGGAAGCCACCCGCCACAACGAACGCATCCAAGTCGGCTCCTCCATGCGAGGCGCGCTCGCCTTGACCCGCTGCGCGCGCGTATGGGCCGCCTCCGACAACCGCGGCTACGTAGTGCCCGACGACGTCAAAAACCTCGCCGTACCCGTGCTCGCGCACCGCATCACCCTCACCGCCGAAGCCACCTTCGCCGGAAACACCCCCGAACAGATGATCGGCCAGATCCTCGAAGACGTGCCGGCCCCAACCCTGGGCGCCAACGCCTGAAACACAATCCGCCCCCGGCATACGCACCACACAATCCGAAAGGTCAAGGAATGCGGCATTCGCACACAGTGCAGCGCAGACGGACCATCCAACGATCCCTACGCCGCCTCAAACATCGCATCAAGCGACTGGCCACCTCATACGTGTCGCCGCTTGGCTGGGCGGTGACGGCGCTCACCGTCGCCTCGCTGGTGGCGTTCGTCCTGCTGGGGTGGCATGAGCTGCTGGCCATGGCGGTGGTGTTCGCGGTCATGCTGGCCGCGGCGGTCATGCTTTCCCTTGGCAACACCTCGTTCCAAGCCACCATCGACGTGTCCAGCAGACGCGTCACGGTGTCAGACACGGTGAAAGTCGACGTCTGCGTGGACAATCCGGGCCGCACCCCCACCACGTCGGCGCGCGGCGACCTGCCCATCGGAGACAACCACGAACGGTTCGCCATTCCCATGCTCGCCGCAGGACAGTCACGCCAGACGACTGTGGAATTCACCGCCGTCAGCCGCGCGGTGCTGCCCATCGGCCCGCTATCCATCCGCAAAGGCGACCCGTTCGGTCTGATCCGCCACGAAAAGAAACTCGTGGACCAGATCAACGTGTTCATTCATCCGCAGACCGTGCTGCTCAGCACCCTGAACGCCGGCATTCCACGCGATTTGGAAGGCCAGCCAAGCGGCGAAATCGTCGACGACGACCTCGACTTCTACGGCCTGCGCGAATACGAGCCCGGCGATGACGTACGCAACGTGCATTGGCTCAGCTCCGCGAAAACCGGATCGCTTATGATCCGCCAATACGAAGCCACCCGCCGTACCGACACCGCTCTGACCATCAGCGTGAACCCGGATGATTACATCGATTCCCAGGAATTCGAACTGGCCGTATCCGTCCACGCCTCCATCGGCGTGCAATGCCTGCAGCAGAACCGGCCAGTCACCGCGCATGCCGGTTCCACGCACGCCATTCCGCGCAACGCCACGGAATTTCTCGATGGCTGCAGCGGCATCGACCCTGACATCGACGACAATCCCAACCTCGCGCAAACCACTCTCGAACATGCCCCCGACGCATCCTTCTACTTCTTCACCGTCGGCAGGCTCAAAACCATCGACGACATCAAACACATGGTCCTCGCACTCCCCCGCTCCGCAACCTGCGTGGTGCTTCAAGCCGCAACCGGCCAACCGCGCGCCATCAAACGCTACTCCGACTTCACCTTGGCAACCGTGGGAGACCTCAACGACCTCCCCATGATCATGGGGGTGCTGGCATGAGCACCACATTCACCAACACCGGCAATTTCACCGGCAACCTCACCGGCACAGGCACCAACTCCGCCAACACCAACACTGGCATGGCGACCGGCACAGGCACCGGCTCATGGGCGAACTCCACCCACTCCGTCATCTGGATGTCCCGCAGCGGCAAGTCCCCAGCCATGCCCAACACCAACCAGCCACACGCCGCGCAATACGCAAGCCTCACGGTCGCCGCCCTGCTGACCATCGCCGCAGCCAGCAACCTCATCGACGTATACGGCTCCGCCCTGTCTTGGACGAGCGCCGCAATCCCCGCCACCATCATCGGCTCGCTCGTGGCGCTTGCCGGTCTCGTTCCCGCGTTGCGCCTGTGGTGGCAGATGCTGTTCATGGCGTGTGCGCAGCTGGTGGTCGGCCCGGTCATCTTCCTGAATGGCACCACCATCGCCCATGTCATTCCCACATTGCGCACGTTGACGCAGGGGTGGATGCGGATGCTCGGCTCGTTCAAATACCTGCTGGCCATCGACCCGCCGACCGGCACCGGCGACGGCTCGCTGCTCGCCGTGTGGACGATCTGCCTGTGGGCCGCGCTGCTGGCCGGTATCTTCGCGGTTGCGGAGGATGGCCGGCTTACGATGGTCGCGGTCGTTCCCGTCGTGGCGAATCTTGCGATCTGCGCGCTGCTTGGCACGTCGAGCGGCTTCTACCGTACGGCGATCGGCACGATTATGGCGGTCGTGCTGGTGGTTTGGGTCAGCGCGCGTTGGAAACTGTTGGAATTGGGCCGTTGGCTCAGTTCCGTAGTCATCGTGCTGCTGGCTTCGGCTGTGGCGATCGGCGGATGCTTGGTGGTCGGGCAAAACCGCACCATTCTGCGCGACCATTATGATCCGCCGCTGAGCCCGTACGATTACACCAGCCCGTTGAGCGGCATGCGTTCGTATATCAAGAACCATAAGGACGATGTGCTGCTGACCGTCGACGATCTGCCGGCCGGTTCCACGGTGCGTTTGGCGGTTATGGACCGTTTCGACGGCAATGTGTGGAACCTGTCCGATTCCACCATGGCTTCGGATTCCTCCAACTACCATCGTGTGGGCGATTCCATCACAAACAACGCCACCGGCAAGCGGTTCACCGCGAAATTCACGGTCGATGACGGTTTGAGCGACTATTGGCTGCCGATGGCCGGCGCGGCTTCCAGCGTGAAGTTCGCCACATCGTCGGACGCCGATTCGTTCTACTACAACACCGACACCATGTCGGCGATCTACCCTTCGCGCACCTCTCCGGGATTGTCCTATACGGAAACCGGCGTCATTCCACGGACGCCGACGGATAAGGAGATCGCCAAGGCGAATGCTTCCTCCATCAGCCAGCCCAAGGCGGAGGATGTGCCCGATTGCGTGGATAAGCTGGCCACCGCGATTGCGGGCGGCCAGTCCAAGGGCGGCGAGGCCGCGCAGGCTCTTGCCGACAAGCTCAGGGAATCCGGCTGGTTCTCCCATGGTTTGAATGGCGATTACCCATCCAGAGCCGGTCACGGCAACTATCGTATCGACCAGCTGCTCGCCGGCAGTGCGATGGTTGGAGACAGCGAGCAATACGCTTCCGCGATGGCGCTTATGGCCCGCAGTCTCGGCTTGCCGAGCCGCGTAGTGCTGGGCTTCCTGCCGAAGAACGACGAGGGCGAGATCAGTGACAGCCGCACCGAGAAGCATGGCAAAACCACCACCACGAAATTCACCGGCAACGATGTGACCGCTTGGGTGGAGATCAAGCTGGACGGTTACGGATGGGTGGCGTTCTACCCGACACCGAAGGAAACGAAGGTTCCCGACGAGAACCAGAATCTCACTCCGCCCAATCCGCAGACCTTGGTGCGTCAGCCTCCGGTGCCGCTTACCGATCCGCTGCGTGACGACAACCAAGCCAAGGGCAAAACATCGCTTGGCGGCAGCATGGCCGACGAGACGCCGACGAGCCTGTTCTGGCAGCGTTTCGGCAGAATCGTCAGAAAAGTCGCCATCTACGGCAGCCCTCTGTGGACGGTGCTCATCGTCTGCGGCCTGCTGCTCGCCATCAAGGCGATCGCCCTGGCTCGGGCTCGCAGGCATGGCAGCGCATCGCAACGCGTCGCTGCCGGATGGCAGGCGGTCGCGGCGCTTGCCCGGCAAAGCGGCCTTGACGTCCAAGGCACCAGAAACGAGCAGGCGCAGGCCATCGCCGAACAGATGGGCTTCGAAGCCGATACACTGCTCGCGCTGGGCAGGGAGGCTGA